>ENA-OWOJ01000021-OWOJ01000021.1-gut-metagenome-genome-assembly--contig:-NODE-21-length-166706-cov-7.465057_pt1 | contig 166706 bp, 167 predicted proteins | sample MGYA00248246_ERZ651795 | MGnify/ENA primary metagenome ERZ651795 (study PRJEB26908, sample SAMEA4031706) | gut metagenome | biome: gut; feature: normal infant; material: stool | place: China | collected...
ATATTGATTTATAATGAATACGGCAACAATATAATAGAATATATCGGGCATTATACGCAGTTGCCTGATGGATGGACAATTGCACCCATGCAAATACTATGTTCGTTGATTGATGGTGATAAGCAAAATGGTATAGAACGAGTAAATCTTGATGTCAAATATTTGCGTGGTGAGCGTGATGCCAAAACTTTGACTTCCGGCAAATATGTAGCTACAAAATCTCTTTTGATTTTAGTTGATGGAGAAAACTCGGGTGAAGTATTCAGAACTCCAATCGAAGGTTATCAAGGTAGCACTTTTAAACAGTTGTTTATCAACGAGAATATGAATAGCAGGTATGTATTACAAGTTATCAATTTGCATAGGAGGATATTACGAGAAAACAAGGTGGGTTCTGCTATTCCTCACTTGAACAAGAAACTATTCAAAGCGATAGAAGTGCCAATTCCACCTTACAAAGAGCAACAAAGGATTGTAGAGACTATAAATAAGGTTTTTATGTCTTTGGATTTGATAATGGAGAGCTTATAAACTCTCCATTATTTCATCTAATTGTGTAAATATTTCACGGGCTGCATAAACTATTCGTTTTTGTTCAGCCTTTGGTGGTATGGGTATTTCTAATTTTGAGTATTCGGAAATCCAATATCGTTTATGAGTGTCACCTACCAATCTGGTAATGCTCATAAACATTGCCACATAATCAATTTCAATATCCTTGTGTATTTTTAGAATCTTCATTGCTGATGATTTTACCTTAAAGGGGAAATCAACTTTTTTTGAATCAGTTGTAAAATCATCAAAGATTATACAAGGAAGATTTGAGTATATACCAGCAGTCTCGTTGGTGTAACCAATAATAAATGATTTACCTGCTGTTAATACTGGTGTTAAATAGGAATCATCATAAGTTGTTGAGTTTACAATATAAGCGGTAGGTTGTTCATAATTTGTAACTTGTTCAAGCCTGCAAACTGTCCATCCATCAGACAACTGCGTATAATGCCCGTTATCACAAGGTGTGAAGCCGGGATTTATTCGCTTCAAGAGTTCAATGGCTGGCTCGTCATTCGGGTCTTGTGGTACCAACTTGCCATGAATAGCAAGGTCAAGAATTTTGCTTTTGGTTTGTTTGATGATGGTCTGTAAGTCGGCTTTGCCTTGTTCTATTTGGTCAATCAAAGCAAACCAATGTTCAATCTCGGCAACTATGCGTTGTTGCTCTGTTAAAGGTGGCAAAGGAAACCCCATCTGTTCTAAATTGTATTTTGGCAAACCTTCACGACCACTACCCGTAATCCTCATAGATTTAGCGAAGTATGAAGATAAAACTAACGCATGAAAATATTCAGGTTCAACTAAAACAGAACGTATAATACAAACGTGTTGGCTGACATTACCACAATTAAAATCAGCAGGAACTACGGCGCATCTTCCCAATGAACCACCAGTAATATTCAGCAACAAGTCGTTAGCAAGCACTTCCGTGCCTTTCATCTTCTGATGAACTTCTTCGGAAATATACTTGATGTCATCATAAACAAGTCTGTCATTATATACATTTTGCGAGCGGAAAAATGGAATCCCGTTCGCAGAATAGTTACTTCCCCTTGGTGTGCTACCAGAACCTATCTTTGAGCATATTTCTTCAATCGTTGTCCACATCCATGATTCCGGCACCTCAAACGGCACGTTCTCATAATGGGGCTTATGTGGTTTTAAAGTAATAAACAAAAGTGGTTTATTGCATGAGTATTATTAATAGCGACAATATTATTCTGTGTAATATAGATAGTAGGTATATTTCAATGAAAAGCGCAGGTGTTTACTATATTAAAATAACTATTCTGTATCTTTGTGACTTAAAAAGTAATTCACGGGTAGGTGATTTTGTTTTTATAAAGGTGTTTGTTATGTTGTAGGGTGATTTTGATTACATTGTTGAAAGAATTGGACATGATAAAATAAAGCATTGGAAGGTGAATTAATGAAGAAAAGTTTTAATACTATTTGAGTATGATTGACAGAAGACAGATATATCAAGATTTTCAAGCTGCTTTTCCGAAAGAGCATCTTGTAGAAATGACACTTACACAATATACAAATCTCGAAAGACAGAATTCGTTTTGTTATTGGATTGAATCTAAAACATATGATTTAGGTTCTATTTGGGGTGGCTCTTCTTATAAGTTTGGTATCTATGAATATAGAAACAAACCCAATAAGAATGATTCTCGTATTGTTAGCAATGATAAGTATGCTTGGTATAACAAATATGATAAGCAGACTGCTGATGAAGCATTTGCTGTTGTCAGAAGTACAATAATTAAAATAGTGGAACATGCAAGCAAAGGTGAATTGGAAGCAATAGAAACAATAGATGAGTTAGGTGACGCTTACAAATGGAAAATAGCATTTTTATATTCAGATGAGACTCTAATACCAGTATATAAGCGTGATATGTTGGTTAAGTTGGCTAGTTATTTTGGTATGTCTGTCACAAATAAAACTAAAATTTCTGATTTGCAAAGGTTCCTGATAGAACAGAAAGGCGAAAAAGACCTTTTCGAATTTTATGAGGAGTTACTAAATATTGTAAATGAATTAGATAGTTCAAATATGGAACATAAGATTTGGTTATACGCTCCGGGAGAAAATGCATCTAAGTGGGATGTGTGTTTATCTCAAAACATAATGTGTATTGGTTGGGATGATATGGGTAACCTTTTGGAATACTCTTCTAAGAAAGAAATGGCAACTAAATTGCAGGATATATATGGCAAGCCGGGATCCTCGTTTAAAAATGATAGTTTGGCATTATGGGAGTTTGCTTATGAGATGCAAGTGGGTGATATTGTTATAGTCAAAAAGGGACAGAATCAAATAATAGGGCGTGGTATTGTGAAAAGTGACTATACTTTTGATAATTCTTTCTCTGATTTTAAGCATGTTCGTAAAATGCAATGGACGAATGTCGGAGAATGGGAGACAGTAGGCAAGAATGTCCAAAAGACTTTGACCGATATAACCAAGCAGCCGGATTCTGTGAAATCTTTGGAGAAGCTATTTGAAAATAAATCTCAAAAACAATATTGGTGGCTTGTGGCAAGTCCTAAAATATGGAGCTTTTCGAAAACTCCGGTTGGCGAAATACAAGACTATACTCTTTATAATGATAGTGGAAATCAACGAAGGGTATTCCAAAATTTTATTGATGCAAAAGAAGGAGATGTTGTTATTGGCTATGAAGCTACTCCTGTTAAACAGGTGGTAGCTATTGCAGAAATAGCCAAATCTGCCGATGGACAAAAAATATATTTCAAAAAGACTGAGAGCTTATTGAATCCTGTTGATTATTCAGTTATAAAGGATATACCGGGATTAAGTGGCATGGAATTCCTGAAGAATAAGAACGGCTCGTTTTTCAAACTGACAAAAGACGAGTATAACATATTGATGAAATTAATACGTGGCGGAAATCCTATGCATAATCCTCAATATTCCGAAACAAATTTTTTGGATAATGTATTTATAAAATCAGAAGAGTATAACAAATTGAGAAACCTGTTGTTGGCAAAGAAAAATGTCATATTACAAGGCGCTCCGGGTGTTGGTAAAACGTATTCGGCTAGGCGTCTGGCTTATTCTATTATAGGGGAAGAAGATAGAACTAAAATAGAGTTCATTCAATTTCATCAGAATTATTCCTACGAGGATTTTGTGATGGGATATAAGCCAAAAGAAGATGGTGGTTTTGAACTTAGACGAGGGGTATTCTATAATTTCTGCCGGAAAGCCCAAAGTGATCCGGATAAGAAGTATTTCTTTATTATTGATGAAATTAATAGAGGAAATATGAGTAAGATTTTTGGTGAGTTACTGATGCTTATTGAAAAAGATTATCGGGGCGAAAAACATCAAATCCGTCTTGCATACAATGATGAGTATTTTTTTGTACCGGAGAATCTTTACATCATAGGTATGATGAATACGGCAGACCGTAGCCTGGCTATGATTGATTACGCTTTACGTCGTCGGTTCAGTTTCTTTGATATGGTGCCGGGATTTGATTCGGATGGTTTCAAAAAGTATCAGGAGAATCTTGATTGTGACGCCTTTAATAGGGTGATTGATGCCATCAAAGCTCTGAATGTTGAGATTGCTAAAGATGATTCACTCGGAAAAGGCTTTTGTATCGGTCATAGTTATTTCTGTAATCAGGAATCTATTGATGATATGTGGCTTGGAAATGTGATTGAATATGATATTGCCCCTATGTTACGCGAATATTGGTTTGACAATGATAAGAAATTCAAAGAAGAAACAGATAAATTATTGAGCCTGATAAAATGACAATAGACAAAGGTATATTCATTCGCAATATCTATTATATGTTGACTTATGCTTTTCAAGAGCTTAAGCAGAATAACTATGAAGAAATAGCAGGTGAAGAATTTGACGAGATTCATGATTTATTTGCCGAAATTCTAGTTCGTGGCATTTCGTATCAACTTAAGCAAGGGTTACATAAAGAATATATTTCCTGTCATGGTTCATTATCTACGTTGAAGGGTAAGCTTGATATAAATGGTACTATCAATAATTTGATGCGAAAACAACAGAAAATAGATTGTGAGTATGATGAATTATCAGAGAATAACAAGTTTAATCAGATATTAAAGACGACTGTTCAATTCTTGCTGAAACATCCGAAAGTCAAATCGGACAGGAAAGCTTCGTTGAAGCGTCTTATGCTTTTCTTTAGCAATGTAGAAGTTATTGATATTCTGACAATAAACTGGACTACTATGCGCTTTGATAGAAATTGCAAGACTTATCAAATGCTTCTATATGTTTGTTATTTCATTCTCGACGGTATGTTGATGACTACGGAAAGGGGTACGTATAAAATGAGGGATTTCTCCGATGAGCATATGTGCAGGCTTTATGAGAAGTTTGTTTTGGAGTATTACAGAAAGCATTATCCGGAATTAAAAGCAAAGGCTACCCAAATAGACTGGAATATTGATAAAGAACAGTCTACTTCCAGTATTCTTCCTATAATGCGGACGGATATAACGCTGACATTTAAAGAGAGAACATTGATTATTGATACCAAATATTATAGTAAATCAATGCAATGCCAATTTGACAAGAGAACTATTCATTCTAATAACCTGTATCAGATCCATTCTTATGTAATGAATTATGATGTTAATCATACTGGGAACGTGGATGGAATGTTGCTGTATGTCAAGACAGAAGAAGATATAACACCTGATGGACAGACGACATTTAGGGATGGGAATATCATATATTACCGGACACTTGATCTGAATCAGGATTTTGAGAATATCAAGAAACAATTGGATGGATTTCTAATACATGGTCTATAACTATTATTGGTGTAATACTTCGCTTGCCATGATATAACAGAGAAATCATACCCTATCTAATTTATAGTAATATTTTATTAAAAATAAAACCATTATTACTTTCAATTTTAGATAAGTTACTCTATCTTTGTAAGGTAACACAAACAAAAGTGTAACCTTATATGAATCAAGACCATTGTTTAGTAGAACAGTTTGAAATGATATTTAGAGCTCATTTCTCTTCAGTGAAGTTTTTTATCAATATGTTTCTTAAATCGGAAGCAGATGCGGAAGATTTGGCTCAAGATGTATTTACCAAATTATGGACTAATTTTGAGACGTGGCAGAATAATGATGGAAAAGAAGGGTATATATACGCTATGGCAAAAAATGTTGCATTTGATTTTATCAAGCACAAAAGACTGGAAAATGATTATCGGGAGGAACAAATAAAGAAAAGTACAATTAAGGATTTGTTAGGCTTCTCAGATCCGTTAAATTCGCTTTATTATAAAGAAATGCAACTAATAATAAGAATGGCTCTTGAAAACTTTCCTGAACGTCGCAGAAGGATTTTTGAGATGAGCCGTTTCAATAATATGAGCAATCAGGAGATTGCATTATCCTTACATCTTTCTGTTCGTACAATAGAGCATCAGATATATTTGTCGCTTCAAGTTTTAAAGAGAATCATTTTAATTTTATTTTTCCTGTCTTTTCTTTAAGTAGTCGGAATGTTTCAATCGTTATATATGAAATTCCGAAATCTAATATAACGATAACATGAAGAATTATTTTCAGAAAATATTATCCCTTTTTGCCCGACATAATTATTCGGAACAAACAAATCAAATGTTTTACAGGTGGTTGGTTGATAATGAATATGAAAAAGAAAAGGATGAAGCATTACAGGAGCTTTATCTAGAAGCAAGAAAAAAAGGAAAAGTATTCGACCTGGAGAAATCACTGGAACGTTGGAAGTTAGATAACAATCTTACACATGTTCAACCTCAACAAAAGTCCGATAAAGAACTGTTTATGCGATTGTGGCAATCGGTAGCTGTTATATTATTAATAGTATCTATATCTTTAGGATATCTGCTTTGTAAGGCAGAAAAAGACGATTCAGGAATAACTCAGCAATGCATATCGGGCACTCAGATGAAGACATTTTTTTTGCCTGACGGAAGTCGGGTAAGCATGAATTCGAGGAGTATGTTATTATATCCCGAACAATTTACAGGAAAGTACCGTAGTGTTTTTCTAATTGGCGAAGCTAATTTTAAAGTAAAAGCTAATAAAAACAAACCGTTTATTGTCAAAACCAATGATTTTCAAATAACAGCTTTGGGAACCGAGTTTAATGTATCCGCATATACTGAAGATAATAATGTTTTTACAACTCTAATAACAGGGAGTGTTCTTGTGGAATTTGACGACTTGGGCAAAAAGAAGTTGCTTAAGCCAAATGAACAATTGGTGTATAATAGGAAGAGCCGTCGAGATACTCTGACTTATCCTGATATGAAAGATGTGACAGCATGGCAAAAAGGTGAGTTGGTATTTAATAGAAAGACTATAACGGAGATTATAACGATATTGGAACGTAAGTACGATTGTAAGTTCTTTTATAATCAGCATAGCTTAAAGAATGATCGTTATAGTTTCAGGTTTAAAGATAATCCACCTTTGTCTGAAGTTATGGATGTTATTGTTGATGTAGCAGGAGATTTATGTTTTAAGATAGAACATGATAAATGCTATATTATGCAGAAATAATTTTGATATTAGAAAGTTAAAGCGGTGGAAGGTATGTCGAATAACTAAAACGGAGAAAGGAGGAATTATTAAGCTTTTAGAACGCATTACCTAAGCGAAATAGTAACCATATAAAAAGTAATACTATATGAAAAATTTGAAATACTTCTTGTTACTCGTTGTAGCAATGGTGGCAGGAACTTTGATCATAAGTTGCAGTAGTGATGACTACATGGGAGAGGCACAACAACAAGGTATTTCGCCAACTACTCGCGGTGTCAGCGACAAGATGCCGAAGTTGACTACTTATATTGAAACTAATGATGTAAATCCTCTAAATGCAGGAGAGTACTATTTTACAGGTACGGATCCGCAAGAGCAGGTGATTGATAATGTGATTCTGTTTGCTTCTAATATTCGGGGTACGGCTAGTACTGTTCAATTGTATCATAATAATAATCAGTCTCATATATTGACCAACGCTGGTACGCTTATCGCTCCTTTACAACAGAAAGGTATCAGAGTCTCTTTAGGGCTGTTAGGTGATCACACCGGAGTGGGGTTCTGTAACTTGACACCGGCCATGATTGAACGTTTTGCACAACAGATTGCCGCTTGTGTTAAGCAATACAATTTAGATGGTGTGGATTTTGACGATGAATATGCAGACTATTGGAAGGCACCTTCTAATTTGCCTTCACCAAGTACTACGATTTTTGGAAATCTTGTAAAAAGAGTGCGTCAGTTGTTGCCTGATAAACTGATTACAGTATTCAGTTTTGGTGGTTATACAAATTTTGATGCGACTACAATGAACGCCATTAGTTACATGTGGCCTGATTTCGGGGCGGATTGGAGTACTCCGGCCGGATTAGGGAATAGCAAATGGGCAAAGATGTCAATACACTGTACGGATGGTAGGCCAAGTGCAGGTGTGATACAAAGTAGCGCTGCAAATTATAGTGGCTATGGCGCCATTATGATGTTCAATCTACGCGAGTCCGGTCAAACAAGCTTAATGAATAACTTTGCTTCAAGAGTTTGGGGAGGCAAGACCGTATCTCGTACGACGACTATCTATGCGAAGAATTATTAAGATATCAGGACGCTCCATGTGAATGAATTGAAGACTGGAAGTGATAGACTTTCAGAGAAGGACACTTCCGGTCTTTTATAAATTAACCTGAATATACAAACTGCAGATGCCTTTCATTTGTTGATAGGCACTGCTTAATAATAAAGATATATGTGAAAAAGTATCTATGCCAGAAATCTTTCTGCCTTGGATATGAAATCGAAAATTAAAACAGATAGACATGTGTTGCGAATAAAAAAGTTAGCAAACTAATACTTAAAATTCATGTTACACAGTTATACATTGAAAAATGATAAGAAGGCAAAAGGGATAAGATTTGTGTTGTTTTTATTTATGGTTGTAATACAAGCTGCAGCTTTTGCCCAAGGTGGTATGAAAATTACTATTCAAAAAGAAAATATAACTGTTATTGAAGCACTGAAAGAAGTGGAGAAGCAATCAAAGCTTTCAGTAGGATATAACGATTCGCAATTAATTGATAAACCGGCTATCAATCTCAATTTGAAAAATATTGATTTGGAAAAAGCCCTCTCGATTATCCTTAAAGGAACAGGATTTACTTATGGAATTAAAAGAAATTATATTAATATTATTCCTCAACCCAAAACAGGAGCTGTGGTTATTAAACAGGTAACAGGCAGGGTTGTTGATGAGAAAAATGAACCTCTGATAGGAGTAAATATACGGGTAGAAGGGACTGATGATGGAACTGTTACTGATTTGGAGGGTAAGTACGTCATAAAAGCTTCTATAGGTAGTATATTAAGCTTTACTTATATTGGCTATATTTCGTCTTATGTAAAAATAGCAGATAAGAATGTGTACAATATACAAATGTCTGCTAACGTAGAGGCGCTAAATGAAGTAGTTGTAACTGCCTTGGGTATCAAGAGGGAACAAAAGGCTCTGAGTTACAATGTACAACAGGTAAAATCCGACCAGTTGACAAATGTCAAGGATGCAAACTTTATTAATAGCCTGAATGGTAAAGTCGCAGGAGTTAATATAAACAGTAGTTCTTCAGGAGTAGGTGGAGCTAGCAAGGTGGTGATGCGTGGTACAAAGTCGATAGAACAAAGCAGTAATGCACTGTATGTTATTGACGGTATTCCCATGTTTAATTTCGGAGGTGGCGGTAGTATGGAGAATGGTTCACAGGGAGTGACTGAAAGCATTGCCGACATCAATCCGGATGACATTGAAAGTATCTCAGTGCTAACTGGAGCAGCAGCTGCCGCCCTTTATGGAAGTAATGCGGCAAATGGAGCCATCGTTATTAATACGAAACGTGGCAAAGTTGGTAAATTGCAGGTTTCTGTGTCTAGTAATACCGAATTCGCTAAACCATTCGTACTTCCACATTTTCAAAATCGCTATGGTACAGGCAGTTCGGGAAAAGCAGGTAATTCTACTACGTTGAGTTGGGGGACTTTATTAAATGACGCATCTCGTAGAAACTATGAACCACGTGATTTCTTTGATACGGGGATAACTTATACCAATTCCATTACATTATCAACGGGAACAGATAAGAATCAGACCTTCTTTTCTGCTGCTGCGGTTAATTCGGAAGGGATTGTACCGAACAACCGTTACAACCGTTTTAATTTCACCTTCCGTAACGCTACAAACTTTCTGAATGACAGGATGAAGCTTGATGTAGGTGCAAGTTATATTATTCAGAATGACCGCAATATGACTAATCAAGGTGCTTACTCAAATCCGATAGTTCCTGTTTATTTGTTTCCACGTGGCGACGACTTTAATTTGATAAAAGTGTTCGAACGTTGGGATCCGGCCCGTAAGATTAAAACTATGTTTTGGCCTCAAGGGGAAGGAGACTTGCGGATGCAGAATCCTTATTGGATCGCTTATCGCAATTTACGGACGAATGACAAGAAGCGTTATATGCTGTCTGCCTCTTTAAGTTATGATATTACAGACTGGCTGAATATTTCAGGGCGTGTTCGGGTTGATAATTCCAGTACCAAATATGAACAAAAATTATATGCAAGTTCCAATACTACTCTTACTGAAGGTAGTGCGCAGGGATTTTATGCTATATCTAAACCTGACGAAACACAAGTGTATGCTGATGCGTTGGCAAATATAAATAAACGTTTGGGTGATTATTCTATTGTGGTCAATATCGGGGCGAGCATCGTAGATAATAAGTATGACGAATTGAGTTATCGTGGACCGATACGTGCCAATGGTATTCCCAATGTTTTTAATGTGTTTGATCTTGACAATACGCAGAAGAAAGCACGTCAGGATGAATGGGAAGAACAGACGCAGTCTATATTTGCCAGTGCTGAAGTAGGGTGGAAGAGTATGCTTTATCTTACGCTGACCGGACGTAATGACTGGGCGTCACAGTTGGCAAACTCATCTTCTACTTGTTTCTTTTACCCGTCAATTGGACTTTCGGCTGTCGTCTCTGAAATGGTGAAACTACCTTCTTTCGTGGATTATCTGAAAGTGCGCAGTTCGTTTAGTTCGGTGGGTATGCCTTATCCTCGTAACTTGACATCGCCTACTTTTGAGTATGACGAAACTACTCAAACGTGGAAGCCGAAAACACATTATCCCATTGGTGACCTTAAACCTGAACGGACCGATTCATGGGAATTTGGCTTGGATATGCGGCTTTTCAAGGACTTTAATCTCAGTTTGTCATGGTATTTGGCTAATACGTTTAATCAGACGTTCGATCCGAAAATTTCCGTATCATCCGGATATACTACCATTTACCTTCAAACAGGATATGTACGTAACCAGGGAGTAGAGCTTTCATTTGGTTACGGACATACATGGAAGAAAGATTTTCGCTGGCAAAGTAATTTTACATTAAGCCATAACAAGAACAAAATTATAGAATTGGTAAAGGACTATATACATCCGGAGACTGGTGAGCCTATAAATAAAGATCGGCTGGATGTAGGCGGACTCGGAAAGGCCAGATTCATATTGAAAACAGGAGGTTCGCTGGGTGACCTTTACACACAGTCTGATTTGAAGCGGGACGACAATGGAATGGTAGAAATTTCTCCTGCGGGTACATTAGTAACAGTGAATAATCGACCTGATATTAAATTAGGAAGTGTTTTCCCTAAATGTAATTTGGCATGGAACAATCAGTTTTCATGGAAAGGGTTTAATATCAGTGCTTTAGTTACTGCACGTATAGGTGGTATTGTTTATTCGGCTACTGCAGCGGCCATGGATCAATATGGGGTATCTGAAAGTTCGGCGGTTGCCCGTGATAATGGTGGGGTATTAGTGAATGGACGTAATAGGGTGGATGCGCAGACATGGTTCACGGCTATTGGTTCACAAAGTGGTCTGCCACAGTATTATACTTATAGTGCTACCAATATTCGATTGCAGGAGGCGGCTATCGGTTACACGCTTCCACGTAAATGGTTGCATGATGTATGCGATATTCAGTTGTCTGTTGTGGGACGCAATCTCTGTATGATTTATAATAAAGCTCCTTTTGATCCGGAAGCCGTTGCAACGACTGGTAACTATTATCAAGGGATCGACTTTTTCATGTTGCCGAGTACCCGTAATGTCGGTTTGAATGTGAAAATCAACTTTTAACAGATAAAAAGTAGTTACTATGAAATATATAACATCTATCATAAAATTGCTTTCGCTAGCGCTATTGCTTATTGTCGGTTACGCTTGTACGGATAATTTCGATAAAATCAACCGGAAGGATTATCAGGTTGACAAAGAAGAGCTGGGGCGTGAAAGTTATAACGTAGGCGCCAGTCTTAAAGGATTACAAGGGTTGGTGATTCCTACGGAAGAACATCTCTATCAGTTTGTTGAAGCACTTGGCGCAGGTGCGTTTGCCGGTTACATTGGTTGTACTGTAGAATGGACGGCTAAGTTTGAAACGTATAATCCACCAATAGATTGGCAAGAAGCTCCTTTTTCAGATTTAGTCACCCGTACTTATCCGTTTTATCGGGACTTGTTGGATAAAACAGACGATCCTGTGGCGTTGGCACTGGGGAAACTGTTTCGTGTGGTCATCATGCAGCGTGTGACAGATATGTACGGTCCGATTCCTTATTCAAAAATCATTTCTAAAACAGGTAAGGTTTCTCTTACCGTACCTTATGATTCGCAGGAAGAGGTATATAAGCAAATGTTCAGTGAATTGGACGAAGTGAGTGATGTCCTTAGGGATAATCTCAATTTGAGTGCGGAAGCTTTTCGTAAATTTGATGATGTATATTATGGCGATCTTTCCAAATGGCTCAAATTTACTAATTCACTCAAATTGCGTATGGCCATGCGCTTGACTTATGTACCGGAAATGCAGGCGGAAATACAACGAATAGCCGAAGAAGCTGTAACGGCAGGCGTAATGACGGAAATAAATGATAACGCTTTCTTGAAAGTGGAAGAAAATAGGGTTGCTATGATTTTTAATGACTGGAATGACCAGCGTGCGGGGGCTGATATTATCTCATATATGAATGGTTATAAAGATCCGCGTCGGGAAAAGATGTTCACTACAGTGAAAATGACTGTATATGATGAAAACTTTCAACCGCAAGAGGTTGATGGATACGCGGGTATTCGTATTGGCATTGATGTGACTACCAAGGATGAGATGGTAAATGCATACAGCATACCGATTATCAGCAGTACCAGTCCTTTTTTATGGATGAATGCCGCAGAAATCACTTTCTTACGTGCCGAAGGTGCCTTGCGAGGTTGGAATATGGGTGGGGAAGCTAAAGATTTATATAATATGGCGATAGCCCTTTCTTTTGAACAATATGGTCTGTCGGGCTCTGAAACCTATGCGGAGAATTCGACCGACACTCCGGAAGCGTACAATGATCCGACATTTGCCTATACTGATTGGGAAGGTCCGAGAAGTACTATTACTATTGCTTGGGAAGATGGTGCGGATAATTTTGAACGTAATCTTGAACGTATCATCACTCAAAAGTGGATTGCTAATTTCCCTTTAGGTGTTGAGTCATGGAGTGAACTCCGCCGTACAGGATATCCTCATCTTATGCCGGTTATAGAAAACAAAAGTGGTGGTAGCATCAGTTCCGAGCATATGATCCGTCGTTTGTGGTATCCGCCTACAGAATATACTGAAAATCTTTCGAATATCAATTTGGCGATAGGTATGTTAGGAGGTCCTGACAATGGGGGAACGAGATTGTGGTGGGATAAGAAATCTTATCTCAATTGACGAGAGAGTTTGAATACGAATAAAAGAATGAAAAAGAATTTATATGAAAACAATAATATATAAAAAATTCATTTATAGTCTTCTGTTTTTAACGGCTTTTTTATTGCCTGTTGCTTGTGATGACTGGAATGAACCTGAAATTGTAGATATTGATATTAATAGTGCGAAAGAACAGAATCCGGAACTATGGGCGCGTTATATGCAGGCATTACGTACCTACAAACAAAGTGAACATTACTTGTCATATGCGCACTTTGATAATTCTCCGGAAAAATCGCTAAATGAAGGTAGTTATCTTCGGTCATTGCCGGATTCGTTGGATATTGTGACCTTGGGTAATTCTCATCAAATCTCTGATTATGATCGGGAGGATATCCCTCTATTGCAGGAAAAGAGTATCCGGGTGCTTTATTTAATAGATTATGTAGCTCACGCCTCTTCCTTAACAGATATCACGGCATTAAATAGTTGGTTGGATAAAGAAATTGCTACGTCGGCCGAACTCAATCTGGACGGATTTGCTTTTACCGGTCTTCCGCTCTATAATGGAACTGATGCTGAATTGGCATCGTATAAAGAAAAATCACGGCTGATTGTTTCTAAATTATCTACTGCTACGGGACAGGATAAATTATTGGTATTGGAAGGAAATCCGGCTTTCGTTGATGAAGCAGACTTTGACAAATTGAATTATATTGTGTTGAATACTGCAGAGTTGACTAATGTTACCGATTTGAAATTGCAGGTGACGGGGATTCTTGCCAATAGTTTATTGTCTAAAGATAAATTATTGTTATCTGTTCAAATGGGCGGACAAGTAATTGATGAGACTGGTGTAAAACAAGAGGCTGTAACTTTAATGACTGACCGTGTGGTTGCTCTTGGTCCATTAGCTGGATTGGGAATTTATGCTATAGGCAATGATTATTATAGCCCGATAAGGAATTACGAGATTACACGAATGGTTATTCAACTAATGAACCCATCGAAATAAAAAAGAATTAATATGAAAAAGAATCTTATCATACATTTTATATTAGTATTGTTACTGAAAATAGGAGTAACAGGGTGTACCGAAGAGACTATCTCAATGAATGCGGACAGAATGCCTGACGAGACGGCTATGGATAATATTGCAGGTGCCCTGCGTAACACAACTACATTGACTAATAAAGCATTTATTGAGTTGACGGAAGGGGACGAATCTGCCACAGAGGAAATATTCTATTCACTGTCACAATCAGCCGGAAGCAGGTTGACTGTCACAGCCGTTGTAAACGAGAAGCTTGTAGAAGATTATAATGAGGAAAACAATTCCAAATTGAATACATTGCCGGCTGGGAATGTGGAGTTCGAAAATGGCGGAGTTCTTTCAATAGATGCTGGAGAACAAAAATCTGCCAAAATCAAATTTACTATATCCACAGCCGGACTGAATACTGATACTCCATATCTTTTGCCATTAACTATGGAAGAAATACCTACAGGAGTAAAGGTGGATACTAAGAAACAGGTGCTTTATTATATTGTGAATATTCGGAAAAGAATAACGACTTGTTATCCTAATAACCAGTATGAACAAATAGATATGCCGCCAATGCTACCTGATGCATTTGTTGTTTTCTATGTGAATACTTCAACTTATCAACCGTTGATAGCTGATGTTTATGGAATTCAAAAAATTAATCAGATAGATTATACTCAAACTTTACATAATATAGGTAGTATCGTGAATCTACGAATTGTGACAATGGACTATGAGTCTGCAACAGGACGTGCACTGCTCAATTTGAGTAGTGACATACGTGATGTGTTGGAAAAGGCGGATAAGTTTATTCGTCCGCTTCAGGAACACGGACGTAAAGTATGTCTTAGCATTGAAAATGGTAATAAAGGATTTGGCTTTTGTAATTTAAACGATATGCAGCTTGCAGATTTTGTTCAACAGGTGAAAAATGTGGTAGAACTTTATCGTTTGGATGGAATAAATCTCTGGGACAAAGTGAGTACTTATAACAAGGAAGGTATGTTTGCTATGAATACAGTCTCTTATCCTAAACTAATAAAAGCATTGCGGGATGCACTTCCTGAAAAGTTGCTGACAGTTGTTGATAAGGGAGAAGCTACTGAATATTTTTATGATGTAAATCGATGTGGCGGCATTGAGGTAGGTAAGTATATAGACTATGCGTGGCATGCGTATGATAGTGGAAAAGAAGTGGTACAGATTATAGAACCATGGGACGCAGAGCATCCTTATAGTGAATATACTCGTAAACCTATTATAGGGCTGGCACCGGAATGTTATGGAAGTCTGGTTATTCCATTATATGAAAAAGGAGAAAATCCTTTGAGAGATAAATCGCAATATAGGATGGTGGATTGGAAAATGAATAAGCGTAAAAAAAATAATATTGTTGTATATGCGTTTGATCTTACAGCCAATGAGCAAAATATGTATGAAGGAATGGTGAACGATATCGCGATAGGAGATGGCATTAACGCTATGATGGATGATGGTGCTTATTGGGGGCAATCCATCTATCCTCCTTATGATTGGGGATTTATTTCCGGTGAGTATTCTTATACTTATAAACCGTTGGACTGGCTTTTGCGCCAGATGTATAATGTGTATTCAAAAGGATGGGTACGTCCGTCCGGAATGTGAGAAATAAAATGAATCTTAAAACTAAGATATAATGAGTCTGATAATTCAAAACAAGAATATAATGAAAATAAGTAATAATTGTTTGGTCATGGTTTTCCTGTTATTAATAACAGGTTGTGACAACAAAGATTATACTAAGGAATCTCCTTTTGGTAATAGTGTATATATTGATGCGGCGAAAGTGAAGGATATAGCTAATTTCACATTTAATAATCTTAAACAGGATGGACAGCAACAGATTTCTGCTGTACTGGCATATCCTGCTGAGCAGGATATAGATGTCAGCTTTCGGACAGATCCTTCATTGATAAGTTATTATAATGCACGTCTAGGGAATAATTATGCAATGTTGGATGCTAAGTATTATAAGTTTTCTACCCAGCACGTTGTCATTCCTAAAGGAAATGTAGATTCAGAAATGGTCACTATTGAATTTTCCAACCTGATAGACTTGGATATTGACACTAGCTTTCTATTACCTGTTACTATTGGAGAAGCATCAGGAGGGATGAGTATATTGGACGGCTCTAAAAATATCTGTTACATAGTGCGTCGTTCCAGTGCTATAACTACTGCTGTCAGTCTTGCTAACAATTATTTTGAGATACCGGGATTTGTTGCCGGTAGTCCTACTGCTAATGTAGTAAACGGATTGAAGCAACTTACTTTCGAAGCTGTTGTTCGAGTGAATAGATTTGATCCTCTTACCGAAATCTCATCCATTATGGGTATTGAGCAATATTGTTTGTTACGTTTTGGTGATTCTGGCTTTCCTAGACAGCAATTGCAATTTGCGGCTAATGAAATGAAATTTCCAAATGCCAATGATGGTAAACTGTTGCAATCTGGTGAGTGGTATCATGTTGCCGTTACTTATGACACAGAGACAAAGGCTGCTATTATGTATGTAGATGGCAAAGAGCAGAGCCGCGTTGACGATTACGGAAATGGGGAAGCCATAAACCTTGGAAAACAGAAGAAAGGAGACTTTATGTTTAAGATAGGACACTCTTATGGAGACCCCGACGATATGAGTCGGCAATTAAATGGAGAGATTTGTGAAGTACGTATATGGAATGTGCTCCGTTCACAAGAAGAAATTTACAGGAATATGTATGATGTTGATCCCCGAACTACTGGTTTGAAAGCTTACTGGAAGTTCAACGAAGGTAAAGGAAATAACATTGCAAAAGACTTGACCGGTAATGGAAATGATGCTGTGGCTTATACAACTGCTATATGGCCGGAGGGGATTGAAGTACCGCAGAAAAATAAAGAGTAGCTTTCGGGAATAATATCTTGAAATGAAATTAGTGCAAATAAATCACCTTTGTTACATTGTGTTTCAAAGGTGATTTTTCTGTTTAGATTCAATTCTTTAAAATATCAGTCATTTTATCTTAGGCGATATATAATGTGCATTTGCTATAAGAATAATGCTTGGTGCTTTGGTTTTCTCGGATTTTATGTTCACCTTTGTATTGCATTACAATATTTAAGTCGTTTATATGTCTTAGGAGATCCTTAGTTGTCGTCAGTTGCAGGTATATATATACCTTGCAGTTAATGATAGTACGGCTCTGTGTTCCTCGTGTGGTAGGTTAATTACCCCACTCATATCCTAGGCTGCGGCTAATAGATTTGTAATGCAGCGGGGGATCAGGGTCGTATCTTTTTATTGAGATTTTTATATACCATTCTGCATTATTTTATAATAAAACATTGATTTTATTGGCTTTATAAGGAAATAGTCTTATCTTTGTAGGGCATTACATGTCTATTTTGCCGACTGGAAGCCAAGGAGCCTTTAGTCGTAAACGACTACGAACATATTAAAAATATGTTCGTAGTTTCGCGATATTACGGTTCTGTCCCCGTGTGGAGGGTTAATGCCCCCACTGTATCCTAGGCTTCGGCATAGATATGTAATGCAACGGGTCAGCAGGACCGTATTTTTTATATTGATTTAGACTTGACTCTGTAAAGACCCTGTAAATGGGAAAATTTAGCAATATAAATATTATTTTATGTATCATTTATCGTATTGATTGAGTAATGAAACGTGCGATATAGTTTAGTTCCATCAGGAATCGGGTAATGTTATTCAGTAGAGCATTTTTGAGCAATCGTTCATTGTAACGCCCAGTTATACCCGTGAAAGCAAAATTGTAAGGGTCTTTGGTCAACTCCTGTGCAAGGTCGCTCATCGCATCGGGTAATGTTTTTGTAAAGTTAGTCAGTGCCTTGCCCTGCCGCTCATAAAGGTCGGTGCTAATGAAATTGAGCAGTATACTACGACTCCAACCGTTCTCCACCGTCTGGTGAACATAGAACAGAGCTTTGTCTATATCGTCTTTCACTTTATCCATTATCAAGCAATGGTGTCTCCATGGGACTTCAAATATTCCACCAACTTGGTGGAATAATTCCTTTTCATTTTTTCCACCAACTTGGTGGAAAGTTTTCAGAGCATCCTTGTATAACAAATAAAACTTCCTACAATAGTAAATATTGCTCTTTGATAAACCAGCCGCATTGGGTATGGCTTCACGTAAATCTTTGCTTAATTGAGTGATAACACTTTCGCCCCAGCGTTCTTCTACGTGCAATTCAACAATGTCACGACCTAAAAGTCAGTTGAATTTCAACTGTTCCACATTTACTTTCACCGCTGCCTTTATTTGGCTTTGACGATAGCGACCGCAAAGGTCTTTCACCCATTGCAGATATTCTTTATCAAGTATGTTTATTGACTTGTTCATCGTAATCTATAATAGTTAACCTAATACTTTCTTGTTCATTTATCCGGCGGTTCAACTCGATTTTGTCTTCAAGAGAGGAAAGAATGTCAGCAATCTTTTTTGCACCGATAACGAAGGTACTGTTATTGATTGTTTGGCTAACTCGGTTACAGAAAGCCCCGGTTGAGCAGATTGACCAGAGAATCGTCCTAAATTCATTATAATACCGAGTAAGTATGACAAAAAACGAGTACTATTATTTTCATTTGCCACCGCAATAATTGCATGTTCGGTCATATAAGCTTTCCTTTTGAAATATCGCACATTGCCACAAAACGCACCTTGTCTTCCTATTATAGCACAATTACCTTCAAAGTTGTTTCGAGTAGTATAGCCTCTCACCCCATTACCACCATAAACAGGGTATTCTCCTTTTGAAGATATTTCATTAGCATGTATTCCCTTTCCACTTTTTAGGTAAGCGAAAACGTCTCCTATTTTATATTTTTTCCACTCTTTCATGTCATTGAGGATTATCAAAATAACTATCAATGCTGTCTTTCAAACTTTGTAGGCCTTCAATTTTTGTAAAATCAAAAGATTCTAACCATTCCAAGATGTATTTTTTTACATTTTGCAAATAATTGGCAACAATCACATTGCCATTACTAAAATTTACATCAACTGTGATAAAACCCGCACTTGTTGTGGAAATTAAAAAACCTCCACAATAAATTCTATTATATTCATTAGGGAATATATTTAAATTCCATTCTCTCTTTGTGTCCTTCGCTTTTATACAGGCATACATTGCCATTATACCAATGGGAGATGCTAAATTTACATATCCTTTTATATAAGCATCTAAATCAAAATCTACAAGATGATTATTTGTTCCAGAACTTGCTCCAGCACCAGAAATAGAAGTCATATCTAATAATCTGTCTGTTTTTTCTTCAACACGATTTACTGCCGTAATTATTTTTGAAATATTATCTTGTAGGCTTTCGGCTGATTCTGCATATGACGTAGTTGCTCTTTTTACACTTTCAGCTGCTTTATTTAAAGTTTCAACTTGGCTGGCTGATTGACTATTGCTATAGAATGAATATATTATTGTTATTATTGCCAAGATTATTGATATCAAAGCAGAAGCAAGTGATACAAAATCCAAAACATTTCTATTCCCATAAAAACAATAAGAGAATATTGATATGGTAAATATAGATAATATACTTGCATAATATATATATGCTCCCCAACTACGTTGTTGTCCTTTTTTTATTCTATACGCAGATACAGCTATTATTGTTATTATAATAATAGTGCAACAGATTATAATTGTCTGTAAGATACAAGGTGTTAAAATTGTATTCATAATATTATTCTTTTAGTTTGTAGATAGAAGTTTTATGCTGTTGTTAATCTCTTCCATAAATGAGAAGTAAATGTAGGCATTATTATTGATGTGATTGTTATAGTTGGAGTAAAATTTATTCTTTTGGTTGTTAGAATATGTAGAAACTCCTATTCTAAAAAAATATGATTTGCAATGAGCATTCTAATGCAAGTTTAATACTTCGCTTAACTTATCTCCAATAATTTTCTTCTCATTACTACCAATAGTAGACAATCTCACCAGCGGAATTCCGTACAACTCTAAGATACGATCCTTTTTAATATCACGTTCTGACTGACTCGTCCCCGATTTGTGGAATGCATAACCATCCGTCTCAATAGCCAATACCGGTTGTTTGCTCACACGATTGTAAATTAGAAAATCAATATGAGTATTTATATTTGCAGCATATTTGCTTTCCTCTTCATTCAATAGAGAATAATCCTGAATCAACATATAGAGTGGTAAATGGCAAATGATATTCAAATGACGCATATTGATATTTTCTTTCAGGATATCTTCAAGTAGGGCAAATGTAAGATTCTCGGAATCATATTCGGATATTTTCTTGTGTTTCTTCAAATAGGCAATTCGGGCATCTGTGTATTGCTCATATAGATAATCGAATATAGAATGAATCTTACTGGTGGAAACAGTGCCATTGTTATATTCGATATAAGCAATCAAATCGCTGATATTGCAGTCTTTGGGTTGTTCGTTTCCCGATACGACTAAATAGAATTGTGACTTAGCCCGCGAAACAGCAACATTGAGCAGGTTTGGATCGTCGGAAAAGGAAGTGATGACATCGTCGACAGTGGTCATAATGATAGCATCCTTTTCTCTTCCCTGAAATTTATGGACTGTTGCGACATCAATATCCTCTTCAAGTGCGGATTTTACTGCATCTACTTGTTTGTTATATGGAGCTATGACGCCAATTTCATCTGTTTCATAAGATAGATTCGGTAGTACTTCCTCTTTGATAACATCTATTTCTCGTTGATTCATGTGACTGCGGGAATGGTTACCTTTGGCTGTCCGTATGGCACAGATGACATCCTCTTCTCCTTTATCACGTGTCATGATGACAAGATCTCCACCATAAAATTTCTGATTACAGAAGTTGATAATTCGGGGATGGCATCGATAATGTTCCCGTAACAAGGTCTGCGGTACATTTGGAATAACTTTGCAGATGGATTGCAAAAAACTCATATTGGCACAATCATATTCCGGTTTAATCAGGCAGGCATTAGCGATAAAGTTTAGTTTTTCTTTATCTTCTTCCGTGACCACATTGGGAAGTTGCATGGTGTCGCCGACAATGATTGCATTTTTAGCACATGACAAGGCTAAAGCTCCGGTTTCAACGGAAACCTGTGACGCTTCGTCCATAATGATATAATCATATACGGCATCTCGTTGCAGACTGCTTAATGATGAAAAGGTAGTACTTAATATGATAGGATATTCTTTTTGTACCTCTCGCCAATTATTTTTTAGATTAGGGAGCGTAAAGATGGGCTTGTCATGATTATTGCCATAGGTATGAAATAACTGATTCTTTAGATATTTCATTGATGTATCGGCCATTTGTCTAACCATTTCTGCTGCATCTTTGTTGGCAAGCTCCTTTTCTAATGTGTCTATTTCGACTTCCAGCTCTGCATACTTTGTTTGGTAGAATAAGATTTGGAAGTCGGCGATAATCAAACTCATCTCCCGGTTATAAAAACTTTTATCGGGGATTTTACAAATCGCTTTGCTCCTGAATTTAAAGAATAACCATTTCAACTGTTGAATAAAAGCTGCTATTCCCCGAAGACTTGATGATTGCTCTTTTTCTGCAAATTGTTGACATTCATTCCATAAATTCAGAAGGTCTGCCGAGCTGGAACTCTTTCGTTGTTGGAGAGTAATTTCTTTTGTTCCGAACTCTTGCAGATAATGTTGCCACTCTATTTTTAAAGCTTGTATTTCCTGTCTTGCCATGGCAAGGCGTTCCTGTTTGGAAAATATGCTTTTTAGTTCTTCTGTCTGATGATGTATCTGATTGAGAAATTGAGGTTGGTCGGCATCTGCATCATGCCATGACTCAAAGTTCTCCGGATATTGTTTTTCCTCTTCTTGAGTTTCGATGAATTTCTCTTTGTTAGCTGTGCTACCAAGCAATGCAACAATGAATCCCATATCGTATTTGGATAACTTCTCAAGTACATTGACGATGGCGGAGTTATTATTAGATACTACCTGAACAGTCTTACCACGCACAAGGATATTGGCAATGATGTTCAGAATCGTTTGGGTCTTTCCAGTTCCCGGAGGTCCTTGCACAACACTTATTTGATTCTCAAAAGCTGCCTGGACTGCTTTTTGCTGGCTTGCATTACAACCGAAAGGAAAAATCAAGGTTGAGGCAGTCTGGGTCTGCATTTTATATTTTTGAGGATTCAGATATACTGCAATAGCTCTGTTGTTTGCGATGAAATGAATCTTTTCATATTGTTTTGCCAATAGCTTCGTTCCGTCATCAGCTTTCAATTCGTTCGCATCGGCAACTTTCTTCAAATATTCGAATATACTTTTCGAACGACTCTCTCCCAAGCATGATTCGATAATTTCTAAGTCCTTTTCTCTGTAATCATACTCTTTACCATTCTGAAAACGAATGTGCCAATAGCTGTGTGATCCGGCCTTGAAAATAGATAAGGCTTTGATGTTTGATAAAGTTCTCCCTTTACTGATTATTTGATAATTATTGGGGTCCGGTTTGTCCGGATCAGTCAGCCAAAGGACATTTTCTTCTTTATAAGTATACGTACTAGGAACATTTCGGAATACTACCTTATAGTTGCCATTATGATTTTGGCAGCTTTCTATTTCGGGAGTCTTGATTTGACCTTTTATAATAATCAGATTTTCGGAAGTATCTATCATAGGCTTGTGTGTAAATATAATAAGTCGTGCAGCTGTTTTTATTTATTATTTTGGATATAAAAGTAAGAATATTTTCCAGAATATCAAAACTGAAGTAGAAAAAACAGTGAATGACTTTATTCAGCTTTGTATTGTTATAAATATAGAGTGAGATTCGGTTTGGGAGTATTGAACGTGATAAAAGAGATTTGTTTTGCCAATGAAATCATTATCTTTGCAAGGTATATATTAATGAACGAGGAGGATATTATGCTTGCATACACATATATTGAACACGGAAAGTTTGAATTGCAGGAGAAAGCGATACCGGAAATGAAGGATTCACGGGATGCAATCGTGCGTGTAACACTTGGTAGCATCTGCACCAGTGATCTTCATATTAAACATGGCAGTGTGCCGCGTGCTGTGCCCGGAATAACTGTCGGGCATGAGATGGTAGGTGTGGTAGAACAAGTAGGGGCTGATGTCACTTCGGTGAAGCCTGGTGACAGGGTGACTGTGAATGTCGAAACTTTCTGCGGTGAGTGTTTTTTCTGTAAGCATGGATATGTGAATAACTGTATTGATCCTAATGGCGGCTGGGCTTTAGGTTGTCGAATTGATGGCGGTCAGGCGGAATATGTCAGAGTTCCTTATGCGGATCAGGGTTTGAGCCGTATTCCTGATACTGTGAGTGATGAACAAGCCTTGTTTGTCGGTGATGTACTTGCAACAGGTTTTTGGGCAGCACGTATCTCGGAAATTATCGAGGAAGATACTGTTCTGATTATCGGTGCCGGACCTACCGGAGTTTGTACTTTGCTATGTGCAATGTTGAAGCACCCTAAGCGTATCATTGTCTGCGAAAAGTCTCCTGAAAGAATTCGGTTTGTCCACGAGCATTATCCTGATGTGTTAGTAACGGAGCCTGAAAATTGCAAGGATTTTGTGATTCAAAACAGTGACCATGGTGGCGCAGATGTTGTTTTGGAAGTAGCGGGGAGTGATGATTCTTTCCATTTGGCATGGGATTGTGCTCGTCCTAATGCTGTTGTCACCATAGTAGCCCTCTATGATAAACCACAACTTCTTCCTTTACCTGATATGTATGGCAAGAACCTAATTTTTAAAACAGGGGGAGTGGATGGTTGTGATTGTGCCGAGATTCTCAAACTGATTGAGGAAGGGAAAATTGATACTACTCCTCTTATTACGCATCGATTTCCATTGAATGAGATTGAGGAGGCTTACCGTGTCTTTGAAAACAAGCTGGATGGGGTTATTAAAGTAGCTATATCAGGAAATAAATGAAAATTAAATAGAAATCACATATGAAGAATATACTGATAGTGAGCAATAGTGATACGTGTCGCAGTCGTATGGCGCAAGAGATTTTAAACTCGTTCGGTAGAGGTATGAAGATTAGTACTGCCGGTGTTTTGGTTGGAAATTCTGTCCCGGATGTTGTTTGCCAAGTGATGGAACAGAATGGATATGACTTTTCACGTAGAAAGCCTTGTGATGTTGCGACATATGCCCAGCAGACATGGGATTATGTTATTACTCTTTGTCCAGAAGCGGAGGAAGTGCAAAAGGAAATGCAGGGTGTAGTGAGGAAATATGTTTCTTTTAATTTTGCAGATCCTTTTCGGGGAGGTATTCATGCCGATGATGAACAGGAAGAACGGGTGGTGGCACTATATGACGCTATGCATAAAGAACTGTATGAGTTTTTTCGGAGTGAATTAATGGAGAAACTCTTGCCTCGCTGTTCTTGTGGGGCGAATACATATTGTAGGTGTGAGTAGGAATATGAATAGAATCATATATGTGCCTCGTCCGGTGATGATGGCAGAGTTGATTAATCTTTAACACGAAGTTGCCAGAAAGCGATAGCGGATGCGGCAGCTACATTGAGTGAATCTACTCCGTTTGCCATAGGGATGCGGACCACATAGTCCGCCTCGGTAATTGTTTCGTTTCGAAGACCGTCGCCCTCGGTTCCCATCACAATGGCTAACTTGGGTTCGGTTGCTAAGATGGGACTATCAATAGAGATTGATTTCTCTGTAAGTGCCATAGCGACTGTGCGGAATCCCAGTTTATGCAATTCATTGGGAGAACCATCCAACCAAGCCCATGGTATCAGGAAAACAGATCCCATTGAAACTCTGACTGCACGTCGGTTCAACGGGTCGCAAGAATTGCGTGTCAGTAATATGGCATCTATCCCAAGAGCGGCTGCAGAACGGAAAATAGCTCCAATGTTGGTAGTGTCTACCACACCTTCAATGACTGCGATACGCCGTGCGCCTCTACATATTTCTTCTACACTTTTCGATGTCGGGCGGTGCATGGCACAGAGGACGCCGCGTGTGAGTATATATCCGGTCAATCTGGCAAGCAGTTCTCTTGCACCCGTATAGACAGGTATATCACCACAACGTTCAATGATGTCAGCAGCATCACCAGTGATATGCTTCTGCTCGCATAAAAGAGCTAAAGGTTCATAACCGGCATTTAGAGCTACATTAATAACTTTCGGACTTTCTGCAATAAACAGTCCCTTATCAGACTCGATACGATTACGTAGTTGAGCTTCAGTGAGAGTACTGAATATTTCTATTCTGGGATCAGTTAAGGAATGTATTTCTATAATGGGCATAGGATTTCTTACAACTATCTACTTTATTATATCAAATTATACCAATGATTGCATCTGCTTTTTATTTGCCTATGCAGAATGTTTATTTCCCCACGCAAACTATGTTTTTGTTGTATAAGTCATTGTATATCAGTATGTAAATTTTTGAATAATATTTTCGGGGGACAAACGGGGGACAAAATTTTGCATACCAAAAGAAAGAAAAACAATAAAACCACTTCCGAAAAACCGTGTTGAATTGCAAGAGGCACGGTTTGTCCCTCGCAATTATTTTGCTTTGCCTCTCCTTGTCCCTCGGATGTAGAGTTAGATTCTGTATTATTTCAGAAACGCCAAAAGCCATAGTCTTGCATACCAAAAGAAAAAAGCAATAAGACCATTCTCGAAAAAGCATGCTGAAATGCAAGGGACATAATTTGTCCCTCGTTGTATTGTTGTTTGTCCCTCGCTTGTCCCTCGGACGAAAGTTAGGTTTGATGCAGTTTCCAATAACGTGAGTAAAGTAATGATTGAATAGGTTTAGTTTGGTTTTTGTATATCTAATCAAGTTCTAAACTAAACTGCTTGATTTTCTCAATTTCTAAACTCTTGATTGCTTTTTCTTTTCGCCAGCAAATCCTCCTTTTTATTCGCTATTGCTTGAAATGCGTTTTGCCGTTTATAGTGCTCCTGTTGCACACCTACTATCCTTTCTCGTCTTCACATCACTTTCGGGTTGGCAGATAAGAATTGTGTCGCAAAGGTATATATCCCGTCTTTCTTCCTTGCAAGGTCAAGCCTATCGGTTCAAGCCAAAATCTCCACACTCGGTTTTCAACTGAGGTCGTATTTTGTCTGTGAAGCCTTGCAGGAAGAGCCGGGACACCTTGCAAAGCGACATAATTTTAATCAAACCCGAAAGTAGCTGATGCTAACAGAGGGAAAAGTAAAAAATCAAATCAAAAGCGATTATGGCAAATTATGCGACCAACATCTTCTACGCAAGTACGGAGAACGAGAAAGACCTTGATAAGGTGGAGAACTTTTTGGAAGACACATTTTGCGACTGTTACCTTGACAGGTCGGAAGACAGTATCGAGGGCGAGTTTTCGTCAAAATGGGACTATCCCGAAAAAGAGATAAACAAGATGATTTCTCTTTTGGAGGACAAAGACAAAATCTACATTCGAGTGCTGACGCACGAACTATGTAACGAATACGTGAACTTCCAAGTGTTCTCTAATGGAGAATGGTCATACCGATAACCCTTAAAAACTCACTGACTATGTATTACGAGGACGAACAAGATACGGACATTATCGGGTGCTTATGCACGTTACTGACTCCTTACAAGGGGCATACAGAGGGCGAAGTCGTGGGAGACTACGGCAACGAGATAGTGGTAAGGCTCACCAACGGCAAGGAGGTGGTGGAATACCGGGATGAAGTGCTAATCTATGACTAATGGAGGATTGCTTTATGATGACACCGATAGCGACAAGGTTTGTGAATTGGGATATTCCCGAACTTTCAACCCTGCAAAACAGCAAGGTCTATCAATTAAGAGTGCAACTCAATGAGGGTACGCCAATGAGCCGACAGCAAAAGAATTGGCTTACGGATAGCGTGAACAGCAATACCTATTTCAAAAGGGCTGTTCCGCTAATGGGTTACCGCTTTGACTTCTCGGATATACTGAAACGCTACTTTGTCAAGCAATACGGACATATAGCCGAATACTATGCTGTGGACAAGACCGCTTTACGGACATTCCTTTGCGGTCGGATTGATAAAATAATTGAGATAACAGATTAAAAGAAAGATTATGCTGTACGATTACAGAAAAGAAAGCAAATCGCCTATGCTTCTGACTTTGGCGAATGGCAAGACCATTGAGGGCGAATTTATTGATTTGCGGATTGCCACCGAAACCTTGCCCAAGGGTAAACTGTGGTATCATATCCGACATACGGACGATGATTGGAGTGAACCAGCCTCTCTGAAAAACGGCTGTGTAGTGGTCAATTTCTGTGGTACATTCATTTGTGACCCTATCATTGATTTCCCTTGTGGCGAGGAACTGGAGATAACAGAATGGTCATACCTGAACTGACCGGCATCTGGCAGAACGGCAATGTGGGGCAATGCTCCATATTGCTGTGTCCATGCCATTTGGAAATACATATCCAATGGCATCAACTTTTATAATTGGAGCTTGCCTTGCAAGCCGTTCTTCCTCTTATATATTCATCTTTGACTGTCAAGTCTCCTTTTGTATATATGGCATTTCATATTTCGCAATGGCGACCGGGCTGCTTTGTTCAACGAGCACCGGACTTCTTGCCTTTGTTTTCTTTGCCTTGATTTCTCCGGTTCTGTCGGTAAGGTAGAACGCGGCTATTCTGATGTAGGTTTCCGCGATCGTCGTGCCATTCTGTTCTTCGGCTATCCCTTCCATAGCAAAATACCTTTGGCTGTGCAGCGTCATAACGGATTCAGTATTACGGCATCCACATTGAGAGGACATACTGGATTCCTCGCTTCATCACTCTGCTTCTTTTGGATTTACAGCCGAAGCGTACCTGGAACTTTGTGTCTGCGGACGGATACTGTCCTTTGTCTGCGAACCTTGCTCACTTGTTTATTCACCAATCCATATCGTTACAGCTTTTGGTCGTGTTATTCCTCATTTTTCCGTTGCAAAGTTAGTATGCAGCCGGGTACGGCTGAAAGCCTTGGTCAATGGTGTAGCTTCACAAATCTTCCTTTATCGGGCCGGAGGTTTTGACGGCTTACGCTGACAAAAATAAAGAGTATTTGATTGCTAACCTTGTCGCAACCCAGTAACTGCACTCACTTGTATTGGCAGCGTAAAAATAATTTAATTAACAACTTAAAGCATTGTAACATGAAACAGATTGAGAACAATTTCGCAGCATCAGGATTCGTAGGTAAGGACGCAGAAATCCGTCAGTTCGCAAACGCAAGCGTGGCACGCTTCTCATTGGCAGTAAGCCGTCAGGAGAAGAGTGGCGAGGAAACGAAACGTGTGTCCGCTTTCATCAACGTGGAAGCCTGGCGCAACAACGCCAACACCGATTCGCTTGCCCAAATCACCAAGGGTACCCTGCTCACAGTGGAGGGCTACTTCAAACCCGAAGAATGGATTGACAAGGACGGCGTGAAACACAACCGCATCGTCATGGTCGCTAACAAGTTCTACCAGACACCCGACAAGGAAGAAACTCCTGCGGAGCCGGAAAAGAAAACGAAAAAAGGTAAGAAATAACTTCTGCCTCGTTCCGACAAACAAAGCGGCTTCGGTCGCTTTTGTTTTTGCTCGTATGTTTACCTGTTATACATCTATGGGTTGCCCATTATAAGTTTTCACCCATCCCGTAAACGGCTTCTTCTATTTTTCTTCGAGAGACTTGCTCGGCTGCGCAATGTTGCACGTTGCTCCTCTTTCGCAAGACACTCTGCCGAAATCGCCCGATACAAAAAGATTTGCCAACCGCTCCAAGACTTCGTTTTCTCCCGGTAGGCAAAACATTTTGTTATTTATCGGGCTTGCAGAAGAAACTCGTTTACTGCCCGCCCTTGGTTTTGATTGACACCAGTTCTTCGGGATAGATGTCATCAATCAGAATGTACTCCAATTTATGCTTGCGACATTGCTCTAAATACTCTTGGTTTTCACGTATCAATTCTTCTTTGGTGGGCAATGTATCTGGCAAACGTTTTTCCACAACATTCTCGTATTTGCAGATGTCATTGTAATTGTTATCAATATACTTTTTTGACATTACCAGGCACAGATATTTAATATCACTCATATACTGAGGAGAGAACTCCTTTCTCCAGTCAAAAGGTATATAACCACCTTCCACTATCAAATTCTGATTGTTTTCAATGACTGTTTTGATGATTTCTCTGACGATTGGCCATAGGTATTCCTGAAGTTTGTCGTCATCCTCCGGAGTCAAAGATGTGTTTCCACTTCTTATCAATCCCATTTTTAGATGGTCGATGGAAAAATAAGGATATTGACAAGATTCAAGAAGCTGTTGTGCTAATCTTGTCTTACCTGTATGTGTTGCTCCCGTGATGAGTATAATCATATTCGCTTTGTGATTAGGTGTGAAATTTTAATCTGAGGGAGAATTAAGACTTTAATCTACGCCTCTCCCTCATAGTACAGATACACGACCGCCGATATTCAACCGTTCTATCTATCGCGCCGATAATCGCTTTTACTCCATCCTCCAAAAATTACTTTCAGAATTTTGATGAATACCCATAGCCCTAATACTGTAATGATTATATTTCCCATATTGCTGATTTATTTCTGATTACTACCTATAAAGGTACGAAAAAATCACGATATAGACAAATGTATAGTGTTAAATATCAATGATATATTAGTGCTATTTAAGTTGAATATTTTACATTTTCGAGGTCGTTCAATTTATGATATTCCCCACTTGTTTTGTTAGCTCATTCCAAAAATTATCAAACTCCATTTCCTTGTTAATATTGTACTCACAAATAGATAGTGAATCTTTGAAGATGTCTTTTTCGTTGGGATAGCAGAAAAGTTCAAGATTTATAGAGAACCCTTTCCACTCATTTTTTCCTGATTCTATAACTTGCTGCATATCGTCAAATCTAGGATTGACTTGTATATGAAATTTTTCCGCAATCTTGCTAGATAAAATATGTTTATAATGTTCAAGTTCGACATCAAACATCATTAAAGAACTTTTCATCTTTGCATCAGGATATGTTTTTTTTACAGCTGCTAAAATAAAATCGTCTATTGAATCATTTGGATATATATTCTCGTCATGGTCATAAAATAATCTCTCTATATTTCCTTCACTTTTCTTCATACAATAGGCAGGAGAGAGATTGCGAGTGTATATTATTTCAGCGTAATTAGGAATGCTTCTCATTTCGCTGCTAATAGAAATAGTTTTAACTATTCTAATTTCGTCTAAAGGGAGAGTTTTACATGTTGTCATCTTTTTTGTATTAATTGATTATGATATAAATATATTTTTTATGTAAGAATAAATGCACTTAGGTATTTTAGAATGTTTCACAGCTATTAGATGTCAGCTTTGTGGTGTTATTCCTCTTTCGGTTTACGTTTTCCCAGCGGCCCGCTGAACTTACCCCGATTGAGCGAAACTCCGTATTTGTTGAGTATGCGGAACACGGAGCTGCGGCTGCTGAATCCGCTTACTTTCCAGATGTCATCGATTGAATGCCCGTTGTTGTACATCGCCACGATGGTTTTCTCCCTTTCCGCCTTGCTGATGTTATTCTCTTTGGACGGCTGGTTTATGTTCTGCTTTAGTTGGATGATATGCGCTGAAGCCTTTCGCAATGCGGCACACTCCTCCGGAAGCGCACCGAATATCTCCAGCACATCCGCAGCCTTGGTTTCAGGGAACAGGTCGCCACGACTGTCAACCTTGTCGTGAATGGAGATAATCCGCACCACCTTTACACGACAGAACTCGATGAATGCCGCCAGTTCACGAGAACCACGCAGGGCGTTGCTGAATTTAGCGAGTACGATTTCGTCTCCCCGTTCCAGACTTGCCATAAGCTGTTTCCATTGGGGACGCAGTTTCTCATGTCCGTTTTCCTCCTCAATCACTTGTACACAACTGTATTGCTTCATCCACTCCACATCAGTGTCGAAGCCGTCATAGCCGGCTGCCTTGAATATGTAACCTACTTTTGCCATAGTGCTGTTCAATGCTAAATGATACCAAGTGCAAAGATACAAAGTTTAATTCGGTTAAAATCATACTCAACAAAATATTTTTCAATTATTATACTTTGTATTTTCACTTGTTACGCTCTTGTTTATTTTGCAGATTATACCCGTAAGTATGAAAAAGAAAATAGATTAAAGTTTTATTTTGGAGTATTATTATACAAACTTTTATACTTAACTTTGCCGCCATAAACCAATAAAAATATCATGTATAAAGGCTTGTTTAAAGTAGAATCAATGCAAAAACCGAAGAGAGGAAACTTGAAATCATACTCAAAGAAACGTGCTTCGTATGCCAAATCTTTTGCCGTATGTTTTGCCATTGTCACATTGGCATCATGCGGAGAAAAGACCGGCAACAGTATGTTTCAGGCCGTTAAAAATGCTGCCGATGCTTACAGGTCATACCTGTCCGAGGTGCGAAAGGAAGCAAACCTGCCAACAGACCGTCTGATTGAAAAAGTCAACGACTGGCAGTCGCTTCGGGATTCTGTATCTGCCTGTGTCGCCAAAGACACGGCAAACCGTATTCACGCCAATTACGAAAGCGAAATTCGTGGATTGCACGATTCGTTGCGCATTGAATTTACCCGTCTGGCTCTGGAGAAGCCGAGAACTTTTGCGGATGTGTTGCTCATCAGAGAACAGACTTCCCAATACCGGCAAGACACGGAGCTGATGCAGTCGGCAGCGGAAGCGGAGCCGTTTTTCAAACCATTGGATTCCGTCCCGACATATAAAGGTAGTGCCAATGCTGTCGTTGAAAAATACCGGATGTTCCTTTCCAAGACCTTGAAATCCGGAATAAGCGGCAAGAGTGAAATGCTTGCTTTCATAAAGGAAGAGGACAGGCTGTTCCGTTCTTTCCTGAGCCATCTTCCGGAGCTTGCCGATGCCGACCTTTCTGTCATTACGCGCGACACGGAGAAATGCTGCCTGTCGATATTCCAGTCGGCGGAGAATGGCAGGCTCTCTTACCGGGATGCCATGGTATATACAGCCAGGCGAACCAATCGGAGAATCATACTCAACGCTTTGGCTTGCCGTGATGACATCAACCAAGGCAATGTAAAGACCGAAGCGCAGGCAAGGGCTTACGTTTGGATGTTGTTGCAGCCGTATGTTGCCTTGGATGGCTTCAGTGTGGCTATCCTGTCCGATATGGAAAGGACAACACTTCATGCAGTCGCTGACCGGACACCTCAGATGATAGCCAAACTCAACAAGACTGCCGGAACGGACAATGACCAATGGCAGGTATTGCCAGGAGTACTGATCAAGATTATGCTCACATCCATTTGACGAACCAGAAACAGATAAATACAACAGTTATGCTACAACTTTTTTACGATGATTTTCTCTCCTTTGTGCCGCTCCAGCTTCCGCAGTTGCTGGATGTAACCACAATGGAACAGCCGCGGTTCTATGACGATTACGTCCTCCTTTCGTTTCCGCTTGCCGACCCATACGATCTGGAAGAAGTAATGGACATCTTCGAGGACGACATGGAGCTGATAACCCTTTATCATCATATTCCTTCAAGCGCAACGACATTCGGAAGCAGCACCTGTGCCTATTCCAATCCGGCTTTCGGACAGATGTTCAAGATGAACGCGAGAGTTTCTGATACCGGCAAGGTTGATCACATTGATGTGACCATCTATGAATCCCTGGAGTTCATGTGTTCTGACATCTGTCTTGACTTGAAACTTCACGAAAAGACCGGTCATTTCAAGTACCGCAAGACCAAGGAGGAGTTGCTTGCCGAATTTATATGAGACGGACGATATACCTGCAAATGCTATACATTATCAATATGTACAGAAGTTGGATAGTCGTGGATGACGGATATGGATACAGGCAAAGTGTCGTGTTCAGACGGGGCAGGCCGGTTTCCTGCGTGTACCGTATGCTCCGGCTCCGTTCCACTTATAAGCACAATGGCTATGAGCGTGGCACGAAATGGAGCATATCCGAATACGAGCTGGACAAGGCATTGGCCAGGTATCGTCAAAAGAATCACGAGCTAAAGGCACGGCTTAAAAAAGGAGCGTCATATCTCGAAGCCAAGGATGTGGAAGCCATTATAGAGATTGCCACCTATGGGCTGGTCAAACTGGAACTGACCGAACTGCCATTATTCAAACAATACTGATTACACAAAGGATTACGATTATGATTTGGATTGTCATCGAAATGTTATTTCCGGCATTGCTCATTATACTGCCCATGTCATTGTACAGGAACAACCGGCTTTTTATGGCAAAGTTTTACCTCAGAATGGCGGGTAGCGAGAGTGCAAGGAAACTCTATGTGCAGTGTATGCTTATCTTCCTCCTGCTATATCACTATGTCTATGCTGGCGGACACTTCGGAGAGTGGGGAGTTCTGGTATCCACCATACCTTGTGCCGTTCTGTTCTCGTTCAGACGTGCAGACAGGTGGATGCACAGACTCCACGAGGATAAGAAAAGGTTCGTTATGGCAGCCTTGATCACATTGGTCATCTGCGCTGTACCACATCTGCACACCACGGCATTCACGCTTGCCTTTCTTCTTTTGGCCGCCATGTTCTATCCCTCTTGCCGTGTGCTATCCGAATGGCAGGATGAAGACACGCTCAAGCATTTGAAAGAAAATCCAAAAACAATGTCCGAACATTACTACTGACATCATCACGCGAACCTGCCACGAATAAGTGGATAGTGGCAGGTTAATAGAATCCACATATAGTCAAATAAAAATTAAATGAAATGATGAAAGACAAGAATAGAGCCGCCAATCAGGTATTGGCAGATATGATATTCTTCGACTACCTCAAAGAGAAAGTCGGTGAACGGAAGACAAAGACCGGTGCTTACTACGACCTGTTGGAGAAAGCAACGGCAGGTTTTATCGCTCCCTTTTTGAAGAACCACGAGTATGTGTTGCAGGCTGACCAGTGTCATGTGACCATTTCAGACCTTGCGGTGGAATGGCACTGGCACAGGGCTACCGTCAGGGCGTTCCTTGACAAGCTGGAGGAGATGGGATATATTCGTCGGACAAGGTTCGCAAAGAGTGTGGTCATTACCGTGACTTTTGCGCCATTCTCCAGTGACGAAACTCCTACCTCTTATATCGGTCATATAGGATCCGGATTTGCCGATGATTTGGACAAGGCTTTGTCCGAATGGATAAATGGCAATCTGTCTGACGAAGATATGGGAGAGATTTGTGAACAGTATCATGAAGCCGGGCGGAAACGGCTTGCCGATGAATCCGGTAAAGATCATTCGGGCGACAAGCCGGCAATAAAGGCAGGTGCAGAAACGGAGTTTGTCCAAGAGATTGTTGAGCGTGTAGCCGTAGCCGGACTGAAACGTGCCATACGAAATTCGCGCTTCGATGACACGACCGATTTCCTGGAGTTTTTTCACAAGGAACTGGGAGGTGACTGGACTTCACTTTTGGAGGCATCCAAGATAACCGCCAAAATGATTCTGGACGCTGGAAACGGCGGCGCAGCCAATAGTTCGATAGAAACGGATATGCTTGCCACGCTCCGACAGCCGTTCAGGGCGTTGTGGGCAAAGTACCAGGAGCGTGATTCCACCCTTTTATAGACTCCACAACCGGTGTTGTAAGTCAAAAACTATTGTATAACCACGGACGAGCCGTGATGTCCTACACTTGTAGGCTTGCCATTTTAAGCGTGCAGCAGTGCTTGCACGTTGACCAAACAGAGGGAAGCATGGGTAACTCAATACCCCACACGACTACGGTCGGTGGGAGTGGTTGCCGGACAAGCAGCAAGCTGGGGCAAATCGGTTGTCCGATAAAAACGGATAATATGGCTGAAAAATCATGGCAGGTGATGCACATGAACGTGATGAAAGGCATAACCACCGCCCAAAGCAATGAACATCAGCGTAACTGGACAGAAAGCGGCTGGAAACACGCCATAGACAAAGGAACTTATGACCGCCAGAGGGAACGGTTGAATTTCGAGATTGTAAAGGGCGGTAAAGTGCGACCTGTAAATAAGGACAAGTCTATTCCTGAACGCATGGCTGAAAACCTTGCCTGGCGTGGGATAAAAGATCCCAATTCGGATTTGGCAGAACCGAAATTTCGCACGGTCGTGGATTTTATACTGGGCGGATCGAAGTTTCAAATGCGGCAGCTTACTTTTGGAGACCAGGCTGTTGTGTATGGTTCCGGTAACAATACCGCCAATGCTTCGCTTCAACGAAAGCCGGAAATAGAAGAATGGGCAAAAGATATGTACCGGTTCATGAGTGAAAGATTTGGTGAGGAGAATATCGTCGGGTGTTATGTACATCTTGATGAAACGACCCCGCATATGCACCTTACCTTATTGCCAATCCAAGACGGTAAGTTTGCGTTCAAAAAGATGTTTGCAGGAAAGGACAAATATGAGTTTTCTGCAAGAATGAAAATGTTACACGATGAACTCTCGCAAGTGAACGAAAAATGGCAACTGGAACGGGGACGTAATGTTTCCGAAACCGGGGCAAGACATCGAAGCACGGAGGAATACCGCCGATACCTTTCGGAAGAATGTACCAATATAGAGGAACAGGTTGTCCAACACAAAAAAGCACTGTCCGACCTTAAAGTGGAAATAAGTCTGGCAGAGCGCAGGGTGAAAGGCTTGACCTCTATGGTGGATAACCTCCGAAAAGCGAAAGCGGAAAAGGAATCCCAACTATCGGCATTGGAACGCACCCTTCAATCCCATCAGGGAGATACAGCTGCCATTATAGCCGAGAGGGAACGGTTGGAAAAAGAACTGGCTTCTATCCAAACGAAACTGGAAGATAAGCAGGGTAAGCTACGGACGGCTGACCAACAGCTTGAAGCCCTTAAAAAGGACATGGATGCCATTGGCGAGCGCACGGAGGAACTGAAAGGCGAAGCCTATAAGTACAGCCGTGAAATCCATTCCAACGTGGATGTGCTGCTCAAAGATGTAATGCTGGAAACATTGGTTGGAGAGCATTCGGCAAGAGTGGCTGAAATGGGAGCTGCGGAACAATCTGTCTTTGACGGTTCTTTGTTGCAGAGCCTGACCGAGCAAGGGGCGGAAGTGATGCACTGTGCCACGCTCCTCTTCCTTGGTATGATCAACGATGCCACTACATTTGCAGAAACGCATGGCGGCGGAGGAAGCAAAAGCAACCTTAAATGGGGAAAGGATGATGACGAGGATAACCGTGCGTGGGCAAGGCGTTGCATGATGATGGCAAGCAGAATGATGAGACCGGCTTCCGGCAAGAAGCAAAAGAGGTAATCGGCAGAATATGTTTTTCTGTAATGGATAACAAAACAAAATAATACGTTGAATATGACAAAGAAAATATTTTTAATTCTGGCAGCGGCAGGTATGGGCTGTTCACTGCACATGAAAGCGGCTGTACCACCTGTAAAAAAGGACACTGTACAGCTGGAGTCGTACACGGATGTCGAACAGATGCTCCGGCCTTTGGAGCCGACTTACCACAAGGGTGTATTCGTGACATCGCCTTGGAACGGCAACTGGTTTGTCAGTCTTCAAGGTGGTGCAAGTGCGTTTATTGGCAAACCTGTTGGTTGTGCCGACTTATTTGACAGGATAAAGCCTACCATTTCCGCATCGCTCGGCAAGTGGTTCACTCCGCAGATCGGAGCAAGAATCGGTTATGGAGGTTGGCAGTTCAAAGATTGCGGAGTGGCCACAAATGACTACCATCACTTTCATGCTGACTTGATGTGGAATGTGCTTGGATATCGGTATGGCAAGGTGGAGAATCCTCGTTGGGGAATCATTCCATTCATAGGATTGGGACTATTGTACAATCCGCAGAACGGACATAATCCGTTTGCCGTTTCATACGGAATACAAGGGCAATACCGAATCTGTAAACGGCTGTCTGCATTGTTGGAAATCGGCAATATTTCCACATTCCAGGACTTTGATGGCTATGGTAGATCCAATCGTTTCGGAGATAATATGCTCTCCGTGTCAGCCGGCTTGTCGTTTACGATTGGAAAGGTCGGCTGGAAACGTGCCGTTGATGCGAGTCCTTACATCCGGCAGAACGAGTGGCTGATTGGTTACGCCACACAGTTATCGGAGAGTAATCGCAGATACACCGGGCAACATGACAGGGCGATGAGAACGATAAACGAATTAAAGAAGATTCTGGAAATTGAGGGCTTGCTTGATAAATATAGCAGGATGTTTGATGACCGGGAGAGTTTGGGCAATGTCTATCCGATAAACGATTACAGCGGACTGAACTCACTCCGGGCAAGATTGAAAAACAGGCATTGGGATGGCAAGTCTCCATTATCCAATGACAGTTTGTTCAGTAAGTCTGAATTTGCCAATGCCATACCCAATAATGATGGTAGCGTTGTAAACGGCTTCTATGTCACAGGTGCCGATTCCTTGCTGTCTCCAGATACGAATAATGACAGCATTTCCATTTATAGCCATTCGGATTATCTCTCCTTTATAGGTTCCGGCAACGAGTGCATCGGTTCACCTGTCTATTTCTTCTTTGAACTCGGCACGGCTCAACTGACCGATAAATCCCAGTTGGTCAATCTGGATGAACTGGCGCGTGTGACAAAGAAATACGGATTATCCGTGACTGTTGCAGGTGCGGCTGACGCTGCCACTGGAACTGCCGATATAAACAATAAGTTGAGCGCATCGAGAGCCGATTATATTGCCACGGAGTTGCGCAGGCGCGGAGTGGCTGTTGAAAATATAACAAAGGTCAGTCAAGGAGGTATTTCCAATTATGTTCCCACTGAAGCTAACAGACATACCAAAGTCATGCTATATATGAAATAGTAAAGTGTAAGATTCTTTTTGTTCAAATTGATTGGTTAAATGTCAATTCTTTTGAAGGGAGAGCCTGTCCGTGATGGATCGGCTCTTCTGTTTTTGATATAGTACAAATTTATAGACCCTTATACAAAAGGCTGTGCTTTACAAATCATGAACACCTCCGGCTCATCTTGCCGGCTCTATTTTCCTTTGCAAAGGTACTGCGGCGAGGGAACGCCAAGTACCGCTATGCAGGTCTGCTCGCTAATGGCTTGGTGGACTTGACAACAACTTTCCGCAATTTCCGGCAGGCGTAAATTGGGTATTTCATCAACTCCTCTGCCATTTACTTGTCTTATCCCTCTGTTTCCACAGTCTCTTGGTTGCACGTAAAATTCAGATCCCGACAAGAAAGCCGATAAAGGCTTCAAAATGAGGGAAAAGAAAAAGACAAAAGTTCAACGATTAAAACAGACAGATTATGCACAGCAAGATTTTTCAAATCACGGAAACAAGAGTTGACAGGGACAACTACTTGAACGAGGACACCCTTGAACAAGGGGACGGACACTATTACGACTATTGTTCGGAGATAGACGAGGAGGAGCGCAAATTCCATATCGCCAATCTGATAGGAAAGGCATTACCCAAAGGGATGTTCACTCTTGTGGCAGAAAACACAATCCGATACAATGGCGGTGCGGACAAGTGGAAAAAGGAATTTGTTACAGCCATCCAAGAAAAGGCACAAGCCGTTACCGTTGAAAACTGCATGATGTGGATTGGGGCGGTGTACCAGCTTGAAAAATTTCTCAAAAATCCGCTTGACCTCGGTTATCAGTTCTATATGGATGAGTATGGTGTTAACGGCTATGCCGAGCAGTCTTACTCGTTTTTACAGACGGTCAGCCAGTTTGAGCCGGGAAAACTGCTTTACATAGGTGGAGTTATTGACTATCATTTCTAAACGCTATGAGGACAAGACGAATGACAAAGGAACAAGGGAAGCGGTACAATATCAGCCGATTTCCAAATTTTCACCACACAGGCAGTATCAAAGGAATGAAACGGATGTACTACGGAAACCAAGCACTTTTGGTAAGGTGCGGAGCGTACATATACAATGTTTCAAGTGAACCAAGTATCTATTATCAAGCAAAATAACAAACATCATGAAAGGAACAGAACATTTCAAGCAGGCAATTAAGGCATATCTGGACGAAAGAGCCAAGACCGATGAACTCTTTGCAGTGTCGTATGCCAAAGAGAACAAGAATTTGGACGATTGCGTGACATTCATACTCAACCAGGCAATGGCAATCTGTAAAGAGGGCGGTTGCGGTATGACCGATGACGAGGTTTATTCGCTTGGAGTACATTACTATGATGAAGATGATATAGAAGTGGGAAAGGCGGTCAACTGCGGAGTGATAGTCAACCATAGAGTAGAACTATCTCCCGAAGAACAAGCCGAAGCGAGGGAGAATGCACTCAAAGCCTACCAAAACGAGGAACTGCGTAAAATCCAACAGCGAAACAGCAAACCGAAGCCGACCCCGAAAGCGGTCAGACAAGAACCCGAACAACCAACATTATTTGATTTAGGACTATGAGAGCGAAAACGAGATTACAGCATAAGGTAGTAACCGCCAACGGACGGTTACTGCCACAGACAAAGAAGCAGGAGTTATGGGCATTCCGTCAATGTATCAGCCATTACGCATACCGTACAAAAAACGGAGGAACGACCTGTATGGATTGCGGTTATCAATGGAACGAGAGTAACAAAAAGGTGTGCCGTTGCCCACATTGCGGTGCAAGACTGGAGATACTGGACACCAAGTGCAGGACATTCAAGGACAAAGCGTATTATTCCACACTTGCCACACAGGACGGTTTACAGGTACAGCGTGTATTTCTTATGAACGCAAACTTCCGTAAAGGCAAGAAAGCGGAGTATTATTCTATGGAGATTGCACGCTATTGGGTGGATGATGACGGCAAGACGGAGATAACGGCATTGAAACGCACACTCGGACATTATGCGGATACTTTTGTTTTGGATGGCTGTTTGGAGTTACGGAGAGACAACTATGTGTATAGACGGATTGCCGATTGCAAGGTCTATCCATATTATTCTGCCACTCCAAAGTTAAGGCGCAACGGATTGCAAGGCTCATTGGCTGACATTGAACCGACACGGCTTATCGAAGCCTTGTTGACAGACAGCAGAGCCGAAACGATGTTCAAGGCAGGCAGGAAAACTGATTTGAACTACTTCCTGCAACATTCAATGTACTTTGATTTGTATTGGAACACTTACAAGATAGTCTTACGCAATGGCTATCATATAGCAGATATTTCTCTTTGGATAGATTACATCCGTTTACTTGAAAGGTGTGGCAAGGACATTCACAATGCCCACTATGTCTGCCCATTAGATTTGAAAGCCGAACACGACCGCTACCAAGAACGGGCAAGGATTATCCAAGAACGGGAGGAGCGTGAGGAACAAAGGAAAAAGGCAAAGGAGAACGAGGAGCGTTTCAGAGAGTTGAAAAGCAGATTCTTCGGACTGTCATTCACGGACGGACTGATTGTAGTCAGTGTGTTGGAGAGCGTGGATGATTATTACAAGGAGGGGAACGCCCTGCATCATTGTGTCGGACAATGCGAATATTATCTCAAATCGCAGTCGTTGGTATTTTCTGCACGGATTGACAACCAGCGTGTTGAAACCATTGAATTGAGCCTTGAAACATTCAAGGTATTGCAGTCAAGAGGGCTTTGCAATAAGGCTACGGAATACCACGACCGAATTATCCGGCTTGTTCAGAAGAACGCCCGGCAAATCCGTAAGCGAATGACCGCATAATCTGTTCTGTTCTTTTTGTCAGCCACTTGTTACGACACACATTGTAGCAGGTGGCTTTTATATGTGAATATAGGCACCTTTTAATATAAAGTCGGCAATAAGTGCGTTTTACTGCCGGCTTTATATATAAGTATATGATTGTTGTCTATAAATTTTGCAATAATTCACTGGTTTTAGCCCAATAAAAATAGGCTTCTGGAGAAGTTCTCTTCAATTTATTCAAACGGGTGGTAAGCGTTGGAGCAATTTCCAAAGAAGATATTGATTCTATATTCCCGTCATATTTTTCTACGGTGGTTTGTCCTGCCTCAAGAAGCGTGGCAATATATGCTGCACAAGCAGCATCCTTTATAGCATCGTCAATAAGATACTTACCATTAAACATGAAAGTCTTTATTCTTTGGATGCCACGTTGCAGTGCGTCAAATTGACCATTGCCTTCCATACCTCTTGTTGCCAAGCATAAAGATGTTTGTCTCACATCTTCAAAAATTAGTTTTGGATTGTTCTCCAATTTACGGTATGAAAGTTCTACTTCTGCAATTTTCTCAAACGATTTAGTTGTAATATCAAGATTGTCCACCTTTTCAAATAATCGAGCAATGTCATATAGTTGTTTGATGATTTCCATGCTGGCATCATTTCCATTCTTGATATAAGGGATACCTGTCGTATTGGGTGCATAGGCAGTCAGCTTATCTCCAAGAATATCTCCGACTGATGGTACTTTTACGGAATTTGTTTCTCCTACAGTTTGGATAAACCTACTTTCTATAGGAAGAATTAATACTTCATTATAGTGGCAATCTTCGTTAAGTACATCCAATAAAATTTTTTCTCTTCTATCTATTCCATCAATAAACGCTACCTGATAAAAGAATTTAGAATGGGTTTTGGGAATTTCTGTTCCTCGTTGTATCCTTTCTACTGGTTTGTAATCGATAAAACCATAATCTTTGTATGCTTGTAAGTATTCTTCTATCTCAGTTCCGGGAGGACATATTATGTCAATATCAATCGACAATCTGTGTCTCTGATCTTTTAGCAACAACATCAGACTGCTACCTCCTTTGAAATGGAATGGACAACCGGAATCGGCCAACATATCCAGCAATGAAAAAGCGTGAATGAGCTTTTCAATTATATTCTTATCAGGATGGGTCTCGCGGTACTCTTCGTACAGGGTTTTCACTGTTACGCCTCGGCGGCTAAGCCGGGCAGCATACTCAGGAAGGAGTGCCTCAAGCTCAAGCTGGCGTTGTGACGTTTCCCTGTTACGGCCAACACCTTCAGAGAACATCTCCTGGATGCGAGCGGAAGGCATGGCGGCCAACTCCTTTATCGGTATACCACACTCTTGAAACAGGCGCACATATCTGCGCACCGTGTTGCGGGAAAGCTCAAAGCTCCTGCTTATCTGCTTTATCCCCATCCCCAATGCGTAACATTGGAGGATGTTTGCTATCTTTGTTGTCATAGTAGAAATGATTTTATCCCACCGGTCAAGACGGGAATCAAATCTACGAAAAATCCCCTGCCAGGCATTGCCAAGCAGGGGTATTTTTATATTGGAATCAAGGGGGTAGGATTATTTTAGCACAAGGGGGCAGAATCGCTTGGTTTTAGGGGGGCAGCTTACACTGGATTTTCCATTTGACGCCGTAACGACTCTGATATTAAGTCGTTTAGCGTCATTTATCCCATTTTTCGAGGTTATTCCAGAGATTTCGTAAAGTTTTGTATTCTTTTCTGAATTTATTTTTCCATCTGTCTATAAACAAAAAGCCCAGCCGATTCAAGCATTGTAAAGAGGCTCGGCTGGGACTAATGGGCAATGTATCATAAACCCAAAACGGTCATTAAAACCAGATTTTCACCTGCTTCCAATGACCGATTAGATTTTACCTACTGCTAGTAACCACTGATTCTATCACTAAAGTCTTTCCACCCTGCTGCGTTCTTATATATAGAAACTGCTGTTGTAGGAACTTTAATACTTTTAATATACTTTGTTCCTGAGCGCTCTTCATCTTTCATAAAGGCTCCTACACCTAATCTCGCCGGACTTTCTCCCTTACAAATGACCGTAGCTAATTTCTCACAACCATCAAAACATTTTTCGCCTATGGATATCACGATTCTGCCTATCGTTGCTTCTGTCAAAGATGTACATTGAGAAAAGGCTGTTTTTTCAATTTCAGTAACATTATCCGGAATCACCACTTTGGTTAATGAGGAACAACCAAAGAAAGCATCATATGCTATTATCGCCAAACTCTCCGGCAACGTAATCTCCTTAAGTTTTACACAGTTCTTGAAAGTGTACGGTTCAATTTCCATAATCTTACTTCCGTTAAAAATCACCTTTTCTAATGGCATAGTTCCTGCATCACTACCCTCAAAAGCAGAAGCTCCCAAAACTCCCACATTCGCCGGAATTGTAATCTCTTTCAACTGAGTTCCTAAAAAAACGGATTGGCCAATTTCCATCAGACTCTCAGGAAGAGTGATGGCTTCAAGACCGCTATTTAAAAAGGCACTGTTACCAATAAAGGTAATTCCCTCTGGAAGAATAATACTCAGCAAAGATTTTTTACCATTAAATGCACTGGACACAACCCCCTTTATACTTCCTTTGAATGCCCATTTGCCTTTCTTATCAGAATCAGAGAATGTACTCTTTTCTTTTATGAATTCTACATCAATACCCGAAAAGGCTCCATCATAAGATAACTCTTCCGTCGCTCCATATTCAATATAAACAAGTACCTCCTTCACAATTGTCAGTTCCACAGTAGCGACATTATTGCCATCCGTTGCGTGAACCAACACTTTTCCTCCTGTGAAATTCACATCTGTCGTAATCGTCAACTTTTTAGCAGATTCGTCAACACTGGTGCGAACACCTTCGCCGATAGCAGAAACCTTTACATTGTCACCACCCGTCAATGTATAAAGCAAGTCTATCTGGCTACTTGCTCCCATTCCTATTGTTGTCTCCTCAAACTTAATCGTAATCGCGTTATATAAAGGAATTTTGATTTCATCTCCCGAATTCAGCGTAAAGAGGACATACCGACCTTTTACTTCTACACTCTTAATCGGACATGGCACAACTCCACCGGTGGCAGAACCCAGTGTTTCCCAGCTCACACCATTATTGTAGGAAACTTCCCAATTGCCGTCTTTAATCCGCAATTTAGGAGTCACGCCATTTTTCCCATTGTAACCATCTTTACCGTCCTTTCCGTTGTAACCATCTTTACCGTCTTTACCGTCACTTCCATTATAACCATCTTTGCCGTCTTTACCATCCTTTCCGTCTTCACCATCTTTACCGTCCTTTCCGTTGTAACCATCTTTACCATCTAAACCTTGAGCCCGGACTTTATTTCCATCATTGTCTGTCAGCCAATTGCCGTCCAATGTCCAATAATAAATCCCGTCTTTGTCCTTTTTCACACCTATCAAAGGAGTATATCCGTCTTCCCCTCTAGCACCATCGGCTCCGGCTTTTCCGTGATAGATATGAATAGGATCTCTCTTGGCAAACTCAATCTTATAGCCGATTTCCACTCCATTTTCCACCAAATTCGAAATAGAAGTAATATGATTGGCCTCTTTTAATGCATTAACAATGATCTGCAAGGAGTTAATATTGGCATTAATCTGCTTACATTGTTCTTCCAATTTCGCCAAACGACCTTCCAAATTATCCACTCGTTCCACTAAATCCGAGTCATCATATTTGCATGAACCTAACAAGCCTAAAGACAAGCAACAAATACATAACAAATAAACGACATGTATAAATTTAACTTTCTTCATATAAATAATTAGCAACTCCTATTGTTCTCCAAATAGGAATGGTTTGACATAAGGAAAGCGTAGGGACTTTCTTGCATAGAAAATGTGCTTTTATATGCTCCTCTACGTTTTGCGTAACGAAGTATTTTTTGAATATTAATGGTGTATAAATCAAAGGCTGCTTGGTACATGTATGTTGTCTCAATACCTTGCATATAGTAGAAATCAGCATCCTTTTGTATATCTACGAGTATTTTTTCAAGTGTTGGAGTAAGTATGCCATTAATGTTATTTACAGGAGCTTCTGTAACGTATGTTTTTACAATGATACAAGGCTCTTGTAAATCTACATAATTATACATAAAATCCACATTAGGTTGTTTATAAACATACGGATAAGATTCTTTTAACTGAAAAAATACGGAATCTACAGCATCTCTATTGGTTTCAACATAGATGGCATGATTTATAGATACATGATGTTGGAGTGTTGTAAATATACTACCATCGTATATGCAAAAATCGGCAAACGGAAATTTAGCTTTTAATTCTTGATGTATTTTCAGTAAATCATCATTAGGGACAAATTTGAAAATCTGCTTGTTTGGAAGTGAATATGTACCGTTACCAATACGAACAATCTGTTTGTTTTTAGTTAATGTACTAAGATATTGCCGGGCAGTGTTGATTTTCATTTTCAGCTCCGTTACCAACTGATTAATTTCAAACTGCTCGTGATTTTGTGCATAATCCAATATACACTGTTTTATATTATAATCATCACTTCTCATTGCGTTGCAAAGATAATATAAAGTCGGCAATAAACCAAGATTATTGCCGACTTTATATTGATAATGTGACCTTTTTTATCTTTTGGAAAGATTTCCTTTGAACCGAACACCACGCCGCGCGGATTGTTTTATGGTGCAAAGGTACTGCTGTGGGAGAATGCCAAGTACCGCTAAGGCTAACAAATCACCGGACTTAACGACAACTTTCCTCAATTTCCAGTAAGCAGAAATTGGGTTTTTCATTAACTCCCAGTTTGTTTTCTTGTCTTATCTCCCTTGTAACGCAGTCTTTAACGCACATAAAACATATCACGGTGGCGAAGTCGGAAGGCTTCCAAGCAAAGGGAAACAAAAACAAGTTTAACAGATTAAAATTTACGATTATGCCAAATTGGTGCAGCACTGCGTATGCGATAGAGGGTAACGCAACAGAATTGAAAAAAACTCTATGAGTTAATGAAAGATTTGGAAAAACGACAAAAGCCGTCCGTTAAAAATGGTTTTGGAACTACGTGGTTAGGGTGTCTTGTAGAAGCCCTCGGAGAAAGTTGGGAAAAGATATATTGCCGTGGAACGTGGGATAACCTTAAATTCAACGGAGAGGTGCTTACATTCAATACAGAAACAGCGTGGTCTCCCTGCAATGAAATGTTTGATATGGTATGTGAGAAATATCCTACACTGCGATATTTCTATCAGTCGGAAGAATCTGGTATGTGTGAGTATTGGACGAATGATGATTAGGGCAAATACTTTCCCGACAGATACTATGTTGATGTATGCACTTCGGAGGAAGAATACTATTCCGAGTATTTTCAAGACTTGGAAAGCGTATATGACTGGCTGGAGGATATTTGCGAAGTACAAGTCAAATCCCGTCAGGATGTCAATGTGATTGTCAAGCAATGGAAAGAAGAAAATGAAGACGCATACTGCTCTATTCACGAATATCAAATATCGGCATAATCAGAGAGCATAAAAGACAGGAGTATGGAAAAGAAAGGTTACGGCACAGGCAAACGTACAAAAAGAGATATTGGGAAATCCCTGATGGTTATCAATATCAAACAGGAAATCATAGATATTCTTCAAATAGCCAACAGATGTTTTATGTACAATCCTAAAATCGGAATCCTGATTTTAGGAGACGAGATGTACGGAAAGAACATTTGCAGTTCTCATTCGCAAGAGTTCTATGTTTCAAAAGAGGACGGACACTTCGATGATTATTTGCGTGGGTGGATAGGCGTATCAAAAAGGTATCCACGTGGGGTTGTTCATTTTGCCCCTGCTGTCAGCAAGGAGCAATTCGACAGAGGATTTGACTCATTGCAGATGTTTAGCAAACTTGATGGCGTAAACGGAGATACTATCATTCGGGGATTTTGCGGTTTGCCGGAACAGAAGTTGAGAGATTTATTGCCTTCATCTGTTTAATATATTGACAGTCTCTATCAAGGGGTGTCGTGCTTTTGTACATCACAAAAGCACGATACCCGTTTTTATGAGTTGCCTAAACTGCGTTGACAGTTTCCTTTTATATCTCAACCTTTATATTTTGCCCAAGCCATCTTCCTTTTATAGGTATAACTGCCGTGGCTCATCTTCCGTCCACACCGATCTCGGTTTTATCAGATGCAAAGGTCTGCTGTCGTGCTTGATTCTCCGGCTTGAAGTGCATTCCCTGCAAATTCTTTCTTTCCGTGAAAGAGTAATTGGCAGGGAAAGCCGTCGTATGAAGCTGTACCGACAGCCGTTTAACGCATCCATAAAATCCAAGGCGGTTCAGACGAAAAAGGACCGACCAGAGGGAAAAGAAAAAATGTTTAACATCAAAATTCATTAGAAATGGAGTACAACAATCAACTATCGGAGAACGACAAACGCTTTGCGGACGAGTTTTCAAACTATGTGAACGGAAAAATGGCTTCACCCCGAAAGGTAGGCAAGGCATTGGCAGATGACCACCGCTATTTGGTAAACGAGAAAGCCAAACTGATGTTCTACTTTATGGAGCAGTTGGCGGAGAACTGGCACAAGGGAAGATATGACCAGCGCAACGAGTGGGCGTGCCGTCTGGCAGCGGAAGCCATAGACCATTTGGCGGAGAACGACCTCTATCATTTGCCCGAAGAGTATTACGAAAACCATAAACAATAATAAGTATGGGAGCATTGCAAATCACTATTCCAAGATGGAACATAACAGAGATGAACGGTTACGAGCCGATAACTACCTTTTGGCAGGACTTCTCCATTGCTGACAAGTTCGGGAACAATGCCATAGCCGACACATACAGGCGAGCCAAGTCCGAATGGAAAGACAACTACAAGTATTGGACGGAACTTTGCCTTGTCCTCAATCACAAGATATGGCAGTGGCACGAGAGAGACAACCAAAGAGCCATTCTCTATGACAAACTGTGGAGGGAAGCGGATGCAATGACCGCTGAATGGTCGAACGAGGAACAGGAATATTATTTTGAGATAACGGATTAAATCAACCAGTGGGGAGATTGGAGAGGTCTCCCCACAAAAAACAATGAGTATGACTACCCAAGAACAGATACGGAAAGTAACGGACATTGCCCAAGAAAAAGGCTGGAGCATAAGCGTTGAAGACGAGAACAAGACAAGCATACAATTTGAGTTTCAACGCTATACCAAATACGGGCAGGACTTCAATTTCAATGCCGATATGCAGGATGAAGACATCAACACGCTTATTGCCGGTATGAAGCGATATTACGAGGACTTTGACCCGGATTATGAAGCCTATTTATGGATTGGCGATGACGGACACGGCAGAAATGGCGCACCTTATCATATCAAGGATATTGTGTCGGATATGGAAGAAGCCGAAGAACAGATATACGAGTTGCTGCAAGCACTTGAAGTTGAATTTATCTGTAATAGTCAAGACTTGTTCTGACATTTGTTTTACTATCGGACATTTTCTGTATTTGGTTTTTGAATTTATTTTAATTACTCAACTATTTTATCAGATGCTGTGAGTGTAATGGCTATTCCTGCATCGCACTCTGCATTTCTAAAGTCATCAGTTATATCCATAGCTTTCATGCTATTGGTTATTGTCCCAATTTTGAACCAAATCGGTATCTCCTTATTTAGCTCAATCGGTGTCTCCCGATCAATTTTTGTTCCGCCAATCCCCATGGATTCATCAAATTGAGTTTCCAAAGTTGGGAAACTGTACTTAACATGACCGCTCTCATCAATGGTATATAAATCACAGCTGGTTTCGGTTAGTCTAACGGCTATTCTCCCAGTCAGATGGTCAATATTTCCGACAGTCATTCCATCTTCAGCCCATTCACCATCACGATAAACCCAAACCGATATTGCATACGATTTTACAGTCTCATCAAAAGAAATATCAAAGAATTGAATTTCATCATCGAACAAATCGAGGACTTCCATCGTTTCATCTGATAATTCACTTGGCTTTATATACATTGTCGAGTGCTTATTTTGTGAACACGCACATAATGTAAAAATAAGCACTCCAACAAGTAATGCATATATAATTTTCTTCATCTCATGCCCTCCAAAATCAATATTTTCCAGTTCCAAACTTGCTGGCGGCGAACAGCATTTTATGCTGTTTGCGGACGGCAAGTCCACAGGGGATAGCCGCTTTAGCGGCGCAAGGGGGTGTAGCCACCTTGACGGAACGAAGTGACGAAACATTCTCCGTCTGGCAGTTTCTTTCTGCTGACGGAGAATGAAGCTCCGCAGGACGCACGATACTCCCGACAGGAGAGTATAGAAGTGCGCCCTTTAGTTCCTAAAGGGATTTTATCAGTTCGGTAAACTTGAAGTTGACGATTACTTGTTAGTGAATCTGCCCAACTCTGCAAACAAAGCAGCAACAAATATACATTCAACCAAGATAAGCGTGAGTGCAATAAAAAGTTCAGAAAAAATACACCCTATAACAAGTGATAAAACAGGGATGATAATTGCGAATATCCGATAGCTTATCGACTTATATAACCACGAATATGGCAATAAATGTGCACCAAATACCATTGCATAGACCATTACCATTTTATCGGGTACAGCATTAAATACCCACATTACAATCAATAAATACAAAAACTGATTACAGGTAAATAGAAATCCTACATTACCGAGCGGATTGCTTTTATCAAAGATATCGACCTTTAATATTTTACCAATCGCCCAAGAAATCGGTAATAACGGGCATGAGCAACAAAATACAAGCAAATTCTCTGTATTTTGTGGCAAGTCCAACAATATTACAATTAGTATCAATAACCATATAATTATAGAAGCACATATAAACGGTAATCCTTTTTTCTGCTTAATTGCTATATTGCTTCTTAATTCATCCAAGCACATATTCTTTCCTCCAAACTATATATTCCGGCGGATAGTCGGCCACCGATTCCGGTGATACTCGGCCTCCTGAGTTAGATTTGCAAAGATATCATATTTCGCAAATGGAAAATCCGATTGCAACAAACCGTAAACCTCCTTCACTTCCTCTATCGGTTGGGGTGAGAAGACCTGCTTCATCACTTTGGCATACGTTCCCCTCCCTGTTCTGACCAGTACATTTTCATTCACGAGCTTGAACAGATACCAGGACAAAGAGGATTTTTTGATGCCTGTCTTCTCTTGTAGATAAGCAAACAAATCTCCTAAACTAAAGTCACGATGAACTTCAGCATAGTCAAGTATGAATGTCGTCGTCTCGTTGCTCATGTGATTATTATTCCTTTCTTCGACTTCAAAGATAACAAATTTTCGGCACTAATTCAGAATAGTGCCGATATTTTGCGGCCAATTAACATGAAAATCACTCTCTTTTTTGTGTAAGTAGGACTTATCGGTGGGACTAAACCAATTCAGCCGCAGAGAGGACGACTCTCTACGGCTGAATAGGACAGATAACAGACTTTTATACTCAGCGGTGCATCCCGCCACTGTATTCCAACTCCTCTTTTTGATATTGCTCCATTTCATTCAGCTTTTCATTGACGGATTGGAGATTGGAATCGAGTGAATTATCGTAGTCGTATGGGAAACTGTGGCTGACGGCAATTCCGGCATTGGTCGCCGTGCCGACATCAAGGGTGTCGGCATCCCTGTTATACCCGATATGGAGAATATCTCCGTTTGGCATTTCAAGGACAGGAGTACGCTGCTTTGTCATCGCAGAGAACTGCTCGGCCGCCATGTCTTTGGCAACCTCTTTTATGTCACTGCTTGCCAGCCGGACACCATACCGTGTAATATGGTCACGGATTTCCTGCTCCGAGTATTTCAGCATCACCTCGTAAGTTCCTCCCACGCTGTTGTTATAGACCACGGCAAAATCCTTGTCTTCTATCAGCAGATCATCACCCTTGTTCTGGCGAGGAGAGACAAAGGTATATTGCTCGTTGATTCCATCGCCGTCATAATACTCCTTGGCAAGCCGGAGCAATCCCTCATAATCGCCTTTCTCCCGAAGCGCATCCAGTCGTGAGGTGTCATCGGTGGATTGCAGATAGGCTACGGAAGAGTAGAACACCTTTCCTTCGGGTACGGACTGTTTGACCTCATTCCGCTGTCCGTTATCCTGCTGCACCTTGTTTTTCTGTTCCAGTTCCTGCACTATCTTATCCACATTCTGTGTAACGAGCGAGGTTGCCTTTTTTACATCCAGAAGTGTGGTCTTGATAAACTGGGGCGATTCCTTCAAGTGGTCCAGCCAGGATTTCAGATAAGCGCAGCTCTCTTCTTTCAATGCCTTGCTCATACCGTAACGCTGTGCCACCAATGCGCTACCTAATTCTGCCACCAGTTCCTCACGGGCGTATTCGTCCGAACCGAAACCGGACGGTTTGATACGGTCGAGTTGTCCCTCTATGCCCGTGCTGTGGGTCATCTCATGCCAAAGAGTACCATAATAGGATTCGCCGTCCTTGAACTGGGATTTTTCGGGAACCACAATCTCGTTCTTGGAAATAGAAAAGTATGCCTTGTCCTGGTGCATCGGCTTGATCGGGCAAATCCAGCGGTTATCTCGAATCATCACATCCATTGGCTCAAAAGACATCTTCTCGCTTTCATCCAACTTTACGGCATCCCCATTCGCCAGCTTGTTCCAAAGTTCCGGACGGGCTTCCTGAAGATTGGTCTGGGACACGTTAAAAACCCGAAAGACCTGCATCTTCGGATATACATTGTACATCTTCTTCTCTTCGTCGGAGAGCTTCTTAAAATCGTCATACTTGATCTTCTCCTTGGTTTCCTTGTGGATGCAGGTAAAGGTCGTTAGCATCACGGGGAAGGATTTTTCGCCCTTGTTCACTGAAACTCTTGGCAGCTCCACGCTCTCCTTTGCCTGCTTTTCGGACGGTTTGTTCATCCGTTGCACGCAGTCAAAGGTGCAGAAACGCGGTATCTTGTAGCCCTCGTTCTCGCAATGAAGAAGCAACATCAGCGCGTTCATCCCATTGTACTCACGTCCGGACAGATTCTTCGGCCACCCTAAGCTGCCCTCGGTAATCCACGGTTTCGTCCAGTCCTTGCTGATGGTCTCGATACGCTCGATCATCATTTCCGCAAAGAGGTCAAGAGCCTTGTCCTCTGCGGACGGACCGTCATTGCTGTTTTTCCTGTAACCGGCCATGGCTGTCAGTTGTTAGGGTTATACGGCTGTTTCACATATTCCGACATTTCCGATACCTTGCAGGCAATGTTCAGCTTGTCGTTATAGACGGACAGTTCCAGTTCACCTTTGGCCTCGATGCCGGTCTGCGGTTGCAGCCACTCCTCTCGTTCACGGTCAAAGCCTAAGAAGCGTACCCACAGGTACTCGAAGCCGTCATTGACCTTTTCCGCAGAAAATGCGGAGAACTGCAAGAAATTCTTGCATTTCTTGTCTGTCTTCTCCTCGATGTTCTTGCCTGTCTTTCCACGGAAGAGCATTTCGCCCTTGATGGAATCCTCGTTTGAAGCCACGGTAAGGTTGACCGATGAAGCCGACATATTGAAATAGAGGTTGTCTCCACGCTTCTTGAAAGTCAACACACCGGAAATTTCCACTCTCTTGCCTACGGTATAGTCAGCTCGGTTGTATTCCTCCCCATCCTTGGCGACAGAGATTTCCACCGTTTTGTCAATACCGTTTCTTGCCGGGATCACGCAATTTACGGCAAATGCCGTGAAAGCCTTGTTCTCATTGTTGGTGCGTACTACAGCCGCTTTGCTGATGGTTCCGCACACTGTTACATTACACTTAATCATATTGCTTGTAGTTTTATTTAACCAAGACCATTTGACCGAAATATCCTATTAAATGTGAACTACTCGCATATACGTTCCGTCTTTAATCGGGCGCACGGATTTTAATCCAGACTATCCCTGACGCAATGACAATCTGCACACCCACAATCACGAGTGTCGCCACCAGACCGAACAGCCGGTAGCATACGAGGGTGTGCAGTCCTGCAAAGGACAGCCCGACGACCAACAATCCTATTTCCATCATCACGCGTTTCATTATCTTCTGATTTGTTCGTTCTGACCCTGTTGCTCTGACATTCCTTGCTCAAAGTTTTGTGAAGCCTGTTGCGAAAGGACAATGGTATTGATCATTCCTGCCACACGCATCCGTTTGCTTTCCTCCGAGAGTTCAGGATTATTCAAAGTGGCGGACAGCCGGCTCAACTCAACGGTACTGAGTTCCCGTGAGACTTGCACGATACCGTTGTCTGCCTGCAATACGGCTTTGTTGTTCTCTCCGATGACAAGGGCACAACTTTTCATGTGGGGCAACAATGAAGTCAGTTCCACCTTCCGGCTACCTGCCATTTCAGAAATGGCTTCTTTCTGTTCCTCCTCGTTCTTGTTGTCAATGACTACCGCCAGCATCATCAGCGAGGAAAAGGCTTTGACCACCATATCCATAATCGGGTCATTCGTTCCTGAAAGTCCGACACCGCTGTCTTCCGAGGATAACAGTTTCTTCATCCACTCTTCAGGACTTTGTGATTTTGTTTCCTGGGGAGTGGCAGTAACCTCCGTCTTGTATTTAGCCAACAGGTCGTTGCCATTATGCAAGGCTTGCAGTTTGATGTTTCCCTTTTGGGCAATGTCTGCCAGATAGATTGCGGGATCAATGTCTCGTTTTTGTCCGTCAGCGGTAATCTGTGCCACTCCGAAATGCAGGTGTTCGCCCGTAGTCCGTGTGCCGGTGTTACCTGACATACCGAGTCTCTGTCCGGCTTGCACTTTGTCACCCACCTTGACATCAACAGAGGACAGGTGCATATAAGTGTTCTGTATCTTGCTTCCGTCAGCCCTCTCGTATTCAATGGTTACGGACTTGCCTCCGGCGGTTTTGGCATTTTGGTTTACCGCCACCACTTTGCCGTTATTCTCGGTAGCCAACACCGCATCGCCCTTACAGCGGATGTCCATACCCTTGTGCATTTGCTGTTTGTCAGCATCCATGGGGTCGGTACGCATTCCAAACGGTGAAGTGACAAACAGGAACTCTTCGCGCTCGATCGGGAATGAATAGGCGTTTGTCGTAACCGCTTGTCCGGTTCCTGTTTCCAATCCTTTTGCCTTCATTTCTGCCATGACCATCCGGTCATACTTCTGCAGCCCGTTTGCTTCAATGATTTTTTGCAGACTTTGGGCATAATTGCCACCACTTGCATACCCGGCCTGGGCAAGTCCTTCCGTCCAACCCTTGTAATCGTCAGGAGACAGGTCAAAACATTCCGCGTACCGTTTGTTCTCTACAAGGAATTTGGAGTGATGCTCGTAAGAATCGCCCACGCTGTCGTAGCTGCAAAACTTCTCGTTGGGCTTGTCATCGGTGTAAATGCCGTATTTGCCACCCTGCGTAATCCACCCCGGAGTGGCTTTGATACCGAAATGGTTGTTTTCGTTCAGGGCCAGACGGCTTTGTCCGTTGCTGCTCTCCAGTATGCCCTGTGCCAAGGTCACGGAAGCCGGGATGCCGTATTTGCGCATCTGTTCCATCGCAAAAACGGCGTATTTCTCCGCGTATTCTTTATTCTTGCTCATTGCTTTGTCTGTTTATCGGTGCATTCCTTTTGAAACCTCTTCCTCTTCTTCAACGTCCTCTTTAGGCTGGTCGTGCTTGATGTCCTCGTCACGGCTGATTTTCGTTTCCACTTCCGACTCCTGTTTTTCGGAAGAGGTCTGTTCCTGTGCCTGGCTATTGTTCAGCACGTCCGCGAAAAGCGTTGCCGCCAGATGTTGTTTGAAACTGTTCCTGTCCTCGGCGACCCACATCCGTTGCCATTGCTGTGGTGTGACGCTTCGGGGCTGCGGCTTCCGGTTGTCAATGGTGGGAGCGCAGAGTATCGCCCCGTTCTTTGTCTTGAACACGGCCACTCGTTGTATGCGGTTCAAGTCAATGCTTTCATCTGCCGTGTGGAACAGGTCCACTTTTAGATCCGGCTTGCTCTCGGCAAGGGCATAGTATTTTCTGGCCAGTTCTCCACGCACCTTGTCTATATTATCCAATGACTGTTTCAGCGTGGTGAAGAAACGGTTCAGGTCATCCTTTTCGGGATAGACGCTGTAACCGGCTTTCCCTTCCGGCTTGATGAACAAAGCCCAGCGGTTCTTGTCATCCTGTACCATCTGTATCTTCTCAAACCAGGGTTTGTCAGCTTGCTTCACCGCGGGGTGCGCATCGATGGTGGAGAGCGTTTCCAATGCCCAGTTTTTCAGACGCGCCACCTCTATCTGCTTTTCGGCGAAGTAACGGTCATCGGGACGGTAGCCCAACGCACCGTCCGGATTATAGAAACGCACGTTCTCAATGCCGCTTTTCTCCAATGCGCTTTGTATGCGCTGTTTGCTCATTCCCTTGATCTCGTTGTTCACCTCCAAGGATGCACCGGCAGGGAGTATCACATCGGCACTCTTGCCTTGTTTGTCGATGACCAGGACAATGGTCTTGTTTTCCTTGTCGGGATGCTTCTTGATTTCGTCAGCCACGAAGAAATGCTTGGGCATTTGCTCCCGCATCTGTTCTGTCTGGCGGTGGTTGCGATAGGTGGCATACTCGATTTTCTCGCCCCGTTCCGCCTTGCGTATCACTTCCAGCGCATTGTTCACATTGCTCTCGATGGCATCCATCAGACAAGGGCTCTCTTTCAGCTCACGGTTCCAATAATCCACCAGTTTGACACTCTCGTCCGACAACCGGGCCGGAAGTCCCATTTCCAGCATCTTGATACCCGAAGCGATTTCGGCAATCAGCCGTTCCTGCTTGACGGCATCCTCTGTTGGGGGAATCCCGTTTTTCATCACCATTCCCTCACGGGCAAGGCGTTGCTGGTGTCCGGTGGCTGCTATGATTTGCCGAAAGGTCTCCTGCGCGTAATCGGTGTAATGTGCGAAATCCTTTTGCCGTGGAATATATATCGCGTCTTTCTGGCTGTCATAATGCGCCACACCGCTGCCATCCGTGCGAACCGGTGCCAGATTTCTCGAAATAGACTGTACGAAGGCATTGAATTTCGGCCTGAGCTCACGCAATTCCTTTTCTCCGAATCCTTGCTCGACACTGTTGCCGTATTTTGCCAATGCGTCATCGTATGCTTTCCTGTCAACGTGGGGCAGCAAAGTCTGGTCGATATTGAACAATGTGCGTATCTCCCTGTTGTGTACGCCTTTGTATCGGTTCTTCTCTTCGGGAGAAAGTTTTTGGTAGTCATCCCTTGATATGACCTCGTTGGGATTGTTCCTGTTCACGTACTTGTTCCAATTATAGAACAGGAACGGTACTCCTTTTTCGTGTTCCTTGACGGATTCGCCTCTTGCCTTTGCTTCGCTATACAAGGTGAAGAGGTTGCTCTTGCATCCGTTCTTATCCGAGTGTAGAGCCATGAACAGGGCATTGAACGGACTGACCGCCACGCCTGCCGGATAAAACTTGGGATAGCCCTTTCCTGTGGCATTGAGCCAGTGGCCGCCCGCGCTGACCGCCCCGCTTAACGCTCCGGAGAGCAGTTCCACTTGTTTGTCGGCGGCATTTTTCTCAAACTGTGATTTCTCTTTCATATCTGTTGCTGTTTTATTGTATTCCTCTGGTACGCACAATCGTTTCCCTGTCGTTTTCTTCATAATTCTGCGACATCAGTTGCTGTGTATGGTCGCTCTTGGCAAGGATGGCATTGGCAAGGGTATTAAGCGGCAATGCCCCGGCATTGTAAGCTGACACCACTTTTTCTGGCAACTGGATGGTGCAGGGTACATGGTCTATGGTTGCGATAAGGTTGTTCCCTTGCAGTATCGGACCGGAAATCCGTGGATTCAGCGGTTCGTCCGCATAGACCCGGTATCGGACGGAACGGTTTCCCGTATTCAAACCGTTATCTTCATTCCGTTCCCATCCTAATGCCTCGTGTCCCGCCTTGTTCAACAAATTGGCACCGCCCAGTCCGATCATCATCATTTTGAGAATAGGATTCTTAATGAATATGCCGGCGACGATGCTGGCGATAGGCAGTACATTGTCTCCCAAATCCAATGATTTTGTCTTGCCCGTAAACATGCCCACCAGAATATCCGGCAACATGGCAAGCACATAACCCAAATTTTTGCTTATGTCTCCCATACCACTCAATCCCAAAGTTGAGAAAAAATCGCCCCAGCCGTTTTCGTTGGCATTGGCGGTTTGCTGTTCTGATTCAATGGCTGTATCTTCCCTTGATTCTTCCGCAGTTTCCGTTTCATTGGCTTGTTGGACAGATTGTGCGGTATGGGTGTTTCCCGATTGTCCCGGATTGTTTGCAAGCGCGGATTGACCTTTAACCTCTTCTTTTTTCTCCATATCCTGCAAATAAGTTTCCATGTATTCCGGAGCGATGACCATCGGAATATCCTTGTATCGCTCATCTTTTATCTTTTGGCCGGCAATAAAATCAAACGGCATTTTCGCTTGGGCGTTATGGATCATCCAGTCCCTGAAATCAAAACTCTGTACGGGAATCTTCTTGGTCAGCCGTTCATTGGTGGCGATGATATAAGGATTGTCATTGGCTCGAATTTCATTGGCTTCTTTACGGAATCTGTCAAAGACATTCCTCTCACTTCCGAATACGCTCTTGCTGATGCATTCTTCAACGGATGCTGTGTTTCCTGTTTTGTCCTTGGAGGAAGTCAGTGCTGAAAATGCCAGGTCAACCCCGACAAATTTGGCGAAGCTCGCCCAGCTTCCCGCACCGCCGAGTGATATGGCATCGATGCTTGCACCGATGACTTTGCCTGTCCCTTTTTCCAGTTTGGACGGTTTGTAGGCCGCTTCCCCACGTCGCTCGATTTCTGCGGCAAGCGGTGACTGGTTCAATGTGTATGACAGCCCGAAAAGCGTGTTCTGTGCCGCCTTGCGCATGATGTATTCAGCGGAAGACTTGGGCATATTGTCTTTGACCATCTTGCCCGTCATCAACTCTCCGATACGGTATTCCGTATATGCGTAAGCGAGGTCGCTCCCTAATTGCCCGGACAGTTCATCATATCTTTCCCTGCCGATTTCATCCACCACGGCTGTGCGCCACTCGTTTGCCATTATCGTGAGGTCTGCCTGTATCTCCTTATTGTTTGCAATCTTCTCCCTGCACATTTCCAGATAGTCCTCCGTGGTCTTGGAGTTCCATTCCCCGGTCACTTTCAGTGTCTGGTACGGATCCATCATCGGATTACCGGCTGCCGCCATAGAACCGAGGATGCCGGCTGCACTGGTGGAATATGCAGCCATTTCTTCCGCTTGTTCGCGGTTGAGATAGTTCTGCGTGTCTCGCATGACAGGTGCAAGGTGACTATTGAAGTAGTCACCGAATATCCTTTCTATCTCCGCAAAACGCTCTGTATGTCTGATTTCGCCCATATTCTAATAATTCAATTGGTTCAACAGTTGTTCCTTGGTTTGTTCTATGGCGTTGTGGTATATCTCCATCTGCTTGGGGAAGAACTCTTCCAGCCATTCATCCTTTTCTATCCGGTCCTGGATGAAACGGATGGCGGCCATCCGGTCGATTTCTACGGAATGTTCGCCTTCCTCCCGGTTGTTGAACCAGGCCTTTGTCCACCATCGGACTCCGGCACGGTCGGGATAGACGGACACGACTCTCGGAATGTCAAAACTCTGCACATCAATCTCCAATTCTTCCAAAGGGTCAATGATTCCACTGCTCGCTATGGCCTCGGATTGAAGTTTTTTTTTACTTCCTCGCCCATGGTGGAGAGATAGACATTGTGCCTGAGCGCGAGGTAATTCAGGAAATCCGCTATCAGGAGATTCTGTACCTTGCTTGCCAACGGCAGGGCACGGCTGCCGATACCAAGAGGATTTGCCATGCTCGGCATCTTCTCAAAGAAATAATTTTTGGTGGCACCCACTGCAAACACGTTCCGCAGCGATTGCTCGGTGTATTCGGGTACGGTGTACGCTCCTCGGAACAGGTCTTCCATATAGACCGGCAGGAAACGGATCATCAGTTCCTCGATTTCTTCCTTGTCACGGTCGTATCTTGTCTTCATCTCACCGTCAAATTGGATAAATTCGTGGGTGGCTTCGTGCCCGGCTTTGCGTAATGCCTGGATATTGCCGTAGAGCATGGTCAGGAACTCTATCGGATTCAGTTCTTCTCCGTCAAACGCCACCTCCATGTGAAGGTCGTTTCCACTGATGGCTACCGTCTGACCGGCCTTTACCTTTTGCCCGAAACGGATGAATATATTGGCAAGATGTGCATAGGTCACTTCGTATTTACCGTAGCGTATGACAACATACACGCCACGTTCCTTGTCCGTACCGATGCTCGATACGACACCGCTTGCCACTGCCGCCAAAGGACGGTGACTGGCATTGAAGTCTATGCCATGATTAAAGGATGTCTCTCCTGTGACGGTATCTTTCAGTTCTCCGTAGCCTTTTGACAAGGTTACTTCTTTATTCTTTTCTTCCTCAAAGGGCATACAATAGCCGCTTGGGGACTGTAGAATCATTTCTTCCGTGTATTTCATTTGTAGAATATTGTTGTGTTATGATTGTCTTATCTTCTCATTCCTCCGCTATGGGTCTGTTCCTCCTGTTCCTGCTGTGGACGGGCTTGACGCTGGTTGTCGGTAACGGACGCTTCTTGCTGGCGTTGGGTGTTGTTGCCAATCATCATCATGGTCAAGAAGATACCGGCTATCTTGCCGAGCCAGCCTGTACGTCCGAACACGAGGAATGCCCCGGCAATCAATCCTACTATGCTTAATCCCGATACTTTGCCATGCGCAAGGTTGCTGAAAAAGTTGCCTAACATATTCCCGGCATTCCCGTTGGAAACACCGCTTAAAAAATTGGACGCTCCATCGAGCGTGGAAGAGAGCGAACTTGACGCCTGGCTCACGCTGTCAAAAGTCTGTTCGGCTTTGCCGGTAAGTTTGTTTACCGTTTCGGTAGCCGCTTTCGCCGTGCCGCTGATGGCGTTGGTGGTGTCTTCTCCTATGACGGCATCGCTCACGATACGCACCACGCTCTTGTCGGTGGTCAGTTTCTCCCAGCCGACATATCCGGCCGCGGCTCCTACGGTTGCCGTCTTCAATGCGCTTCCTGCACCTCGCAAGGTCTGTGATGGGTGCAATACGGCTCCGCCAACGGCTTTGCCTGTCGCTCCTGCGGCTTTGCCGCCTGCCTTTAATAATGAACTCCAGAATCCCATATCTTTTTGTTTTTACATTCTCGTTATGTTAAAAAGCACCGGCCTTTCCGCTTCGTTTCCACCGTTTCATGGCAGACCTGGCTATCTCTGCTTTGTTGGCTTTGGGTTGTTCCCGTTCCGTGATTTCTGCCCACACGTCACCCATCGAGGTGTATTTCACCGCCATGGTCAGCCGTCGCAGCTTTTTGTTCATCAGTTGCAGCTTGGGACGGATTCCGAACACGATTTCCATCCGCTGTTTCTCCGTCATCTTGTTGTCTGACAGGCAGACCGTGCGTATGTCATTGACAATTTCCACGGAGTTGTATATCAGTTCCCGGTATATCTTGTTCCGGTTCGTGGAGAGTGCCACTGCTACGGCATTGGCAGGACTTTTCCTGAGTTGCCCGGTGAACTCTCCCATGTTTTCCGTGAGATGGGTTATCTCGTGATAGAAGCCGTATATCTGTGCGGCGTAACTGATGACCGAACGGAATGAATCCAGATAATCATTGAACTCCCGTTGCAGGTCGGTGACGGCTTCCACCTCCTCTTTCGTCCAGATATGGCCGGTGGTTTGCAGGAGCATGATTTTCTCTTGGTTCTTCAAGGTCTTCTTGGACTTTTCGGTATAGATGAGAACCATTCCGGCAAGGGTGGGGTCTATCTGCGCGTGGACTTTCACGCCTATGCACAGCAGTGTGATTATGATAAAGATTGCCCGTCTCATTTTCTCTTTCCTCCATCTTTTTATCTTACCGTTGCTGCCCTGCGCCACCTGTTCATTGCCATTCGTGCCACTTCACCATTGTTCCTGTCCAGCATACCTGCCGTCACGTTGTTCCACACGTCCGTCATCGTGTAAGTCCTGATGCTCAGGTAAAGCAGGTTGAGTTTCTTTTGGAATGCGGACAGTTGGTCGTTCAATGCCCATAGGGTCTGGCTCCGTTCCGCTCCCGTAAGCATATTCTCCTTGCCTCCCTTTGCCACGGCATCACGGAGCAGGGAGAATACCGTCACCAGTTCGGTTGCGGTCTCGATATACAGGTTGTTCATGCTCATTGCGGCGACAATGCCCTGTGGATTGTCGCTGATGGCTTTTTTCAACTTGCATAGCGAGATAAAAATCCTCACACCGTCATTGTACAGGTGGGTACAGGCTTTCAGCGAGGATGCGAAACCGCTTGCCGTTTTAAGGTAGCTGTTGTATTTCTTCTCCCACTGGCGCATCTGCTCGAACTCTGCGGCAATGGTGTTCTGCAAAAGGGCGGTTTTCTTCTGCCCGTCCATCTGGTCTTTGACTTTGCCGAGAATCAATTCGTTGCCTTCTGCCAATGCCACATATTCCAACGGGTTGGTCGTGACAATCTGCGCCTTCGCCGTGACAGACAAGATGATGCCGAATAGGAGCATCGCTATTTTAATGATTGGTGATCTCATAGATTCCTTTTCGTTGTTTGTTAAACTCTACACGCTCTCTGATAATATCCACGATATTGATTCGTTTGGGCAGACCTGTCAATTCCAGCTTGGGCGTGGTCCTGTCCATAGACAACACCGTGACAGTCTTTAGCCCGAAAATCTGCTGTAATAGGCTCTGCTGCTCGTGGAAGTCCACCACACGGTACAATTCGATGTAACCGATACTGCGTTGGAACACGCCATGCTCGGCAGTCAGCTGTTCGCTACCGACGTGATAGCGTATGCGTTTCAGGTATATAAGCCGGTAAATCAAAATGAGGGAAAGGAGAACGGCAAGGAGGGTGGCGATAGATGCAAGAGGGGCGTTCTCCATTCCTCCATAGACCAGTCCCACGGGACAAAGCAACAGCAAGGGCAGTTCGTCAATGAAGAACTGTGCCGTTTGCGGTCGTAGCGAAATCTCTCTGTATATCGGTTGTTGCATGGCTCTTATCTGTGTATATTTGGTTGTCGGTGTTCTTCTTCCTTGTCAGTTGCATACCCTGTGGTACCGAGTGGTGCTCCCAATGGGACAATCGCGTCCTTGATGCTGTCAAGGTATTCCTCGCTTGTCTTGCCAAGCAGGGCGTCGTTCCAGTCCTTGTAGCAGGGCATCAAGGGAAAGACTTTTATACGGTCGGAACTGATGTGCATGGATTCCGCTATGGCTTGGAACTTCTTCACGAACTCACGCCCGGCACTGTCGTTGTCGAAACACAAGTAGTGGTTTATATCCGGAGTGACGGAAAGCATACCGCGAATCTGCATATCGGTGGGAGTGCCGCCCGTGGAGACGAACACGCTTTTCTTGGAAAGGTCAGGGTTGTCCCGAAAACCATTCCTGTGTATCTGGTAGAAAGCCATTGCGTCGTAGGCACTTTCAAACCACGCAACGCCGCCTGCCTTTTGCAAAGGCTCACCGCTGAAATTGGCTATCCACAAGCCCTCGCTGCTGTTGCTGCCCTCGGCTTTGCCCTTGTAACTTCCGCTACCGTCCATCTTGGGACGGCCGCGTTCCTCCAGTCCTGCAATCTTGTCCGGCTCTTTGGGAAGTACCAGTGGAAAGGCAAGGTTGGCATACGCCAAACCGTCTGAACGGTGTCTGGTAGCCAGAAAGAAATGGTCGGCAAAAGCCCGTTGTGTGAAGATGTCGATGCCACGGTTCTTGAAGTAGGGGTAAAAACGTTTGTGGGTCTCCCGGTCGTTTACGTCAAAACGGTGGATGTCGTAATCATCCAGCCTGAACGGACTGTTCTCCCGTCTGGGTTGGATGATGTGCAAAGGTCTGTCATTGATGGGTTGGTTCAACAGCCTGTTGCAGACAAGGTTGACCAACCTGTCGGGAGAGACGCCGTTCCGGTGTTCCGCAAACTTCTCAGGGAATGCCTTGATAAAGGATATGATATTATAGAGCTTTTGCTGTGGTGGCTGGAAACAGCATTTGCCGTTCGGTGTGACGATGAACTTGTCACCCCGGATACGTGTGCCGTTACTGTCCGTACGGATATAGGACGGATAACGCAAGCCGTCACGCTTGTTCAGGTGATAGCCTGCGTCCATCAGTATATCCTGAATGTCAAGTCGTTGTAGGAAGTCATCGTATGTCAGTTCTCCGTTTGCCATCTGTGTGTTCCTTTTATTCCTTAAAAACCTCTGCGCATCTCTGCCACCTCCTTGTTCATCTGCGCTTCAAAGTTCCTTGCGGCCACATCCATCGGCGAGTCCACTCCCGGCTTGAAATAAGGACGGGGTGTGGAACTGAAACGCTCTCCGTAAAATTCAGGACAGGGATGGTGCAGCCCGTGGGCGACATCAGACAGCACTACCGCACCTGCGGCAAGTGCAGCGAATATCTTCGTCCCCAATCCGCTGCTCATTTCGGGACGGGTCTTCATATCCACTTCGTTGAATATCTTGGAAAAGAGCTTCATGCGGTGGTAGTCATCGACTGCCAGGAACTTGTCGTACTGTTTCTGGCTGATTTCATGGGTGATGGGTTCTCCGTTGATAATGGCGGTCATCTTGTATTTGCCCTCTGTTTCTGCCGGTTGTACGGCGATAGCTTCCACTTTCACCTCACGTCCGTGTTCTCCTTCCCGATACCAGCCTTTACTCCCGTTGATGTATGACAAGTCCCGTCCATCAGTCAAGGCTCCTTCTTGTGGCTCTCTGATGATATGTTCGTCTCTTTGCAGTACGGCCTGTTCGGCAGAGTGCGGTGCAAGGCTGTTATCGGATTCCAAGGGCGGGAGCAAGTCCTGTTCCTGGCGGTTACGCATATCCAGATCCTGCTCCACTTCGGGGTGCAGGGCAATGCTGATGCGCTCCTTGCTGTTCAGCAATTCCAATGTGACTTTATCGGAATAGTCATTTTGAATGACATTGTTCAGAATCTCCAGGCGTTTCTCAACTGGATGCTCTTCAATGGAATTAGATACCAGTGCGGATAATTCCTCTTCTGTCAGGTCATAGACCATATCGGCACTGACTTTCTCCGACTGGACGGTCAGTGTCCCGGCTTCCGCATCCACGATGATGCCGTGTGACGAAAGGCATTCCTGCCATTTCTCATTGGAGAAATAGACGGGTGAGGTAATCAGCTCCTTGTAAGGCTTTGCCGGTTCTTCGCTTCTTGGCTTGTTTACCATCGGGGTGATGACTGCCTGCAAATCCTGCAAGACATCCTGCCGGACTGGCTGCGCCTGCTTTTGTGGCTGCCGATGCCATTTGTAGTTGAATCCGTAACCGCCGGATTGCATCTCACCGGGTTTCATCCGTCCGTCCGGGCGTTCTGCCACCATAGGCGTACCTGCATAGAAAAGCCGGCTGCCGACCCTGCGCAAGTGATAGCCTTCCTGCTGTCTGGGAGTCCATCCGAGGAAAGGGGGCGGCATACCGTACCTGCCGACCCTGCCATACTCACCGATGCCGATACGGTAGCCGTGAAGTCCCATTGCCACACGACCGTTGGCGTTGCGTGCGTGGACGAAGTTGCGAGGCAGCTCAAAGTCATTCTTTACTATCTCCGTAAAGGTGTTGTATGCCTTTTTGTTGGCATGGTTCGTTCCCCAGTCGGTCAGGGCCTGCATCTGCTGCCTGCTGATGGGGTATCGTAACAGTGGGGAATCGTGCCCCTGTACTACCAGCTGGTAGCTGTCACCCACAGGTACGACATGGGCTTGCATACCGTTGCGCATCAAAAGAGCACGCATTTCGGGTTGCAAGTCCGGTCTCATCGGGTTTGTGTTGGTTCGTATTGCCATAGTCCGTGTTTATGCTTCACCGCTTTCCATGGCGGCTTCTAATTGTTCACTCTTGTAGTGGACGAATTGCTCGGCTGCCGTATCGTCAATCGTGAGCGAGTGCGCCTTGCAGTATTCCACCAGTTCTTCCTGCCATTCGGCAGAAAAGTGGTTGACGTAATCCAGCCAGCCGTATTCTCCGCCCTCCATCTTCTTGATGAGTTCTTCTTCTGAATAATAGGTGTTTTGTGCCATAATTACAGTGTTTGAAAGGTTTTACTTGTGAAGTCCCGCACCCATATTGCGTTGGGCACTTTTTTTCTGTTCGTTCCAGAGTTCTTCCGTGTATTGCTCTTCCGGGATATAGTCGAGATTGCCGTCATCGTCCATCATCCAGCAACCGTAACAGCCGAAGGTGTATTTATCCCATTCTCTTTTGGTCTGCTCGCTCCATTTCTTGGCGTCTCCCTGACAGAAGCGGATACCGTCCTTCTCGTGCAGGCTGATGCCGACTGTTACAGGCTCGTCTTGCATCACAAAGGTCAGCGGTTCGCCCTGCTGCATCACCTTGATTTCGGCATTGCTGAGTTTCAGTTCTTCTGCCGTCACCTGGAGGTTCCTGGCGATGACCTGCGTGGGGACGGACATGACCTGATTGGTCTCGGTGTCGATCTGCACGAATGCCTTTGTCTTTCGCCCGTCAGCCGTTACCGTGTCGGCAAGAATGACTTTGCCGGAACGGAGCTGCTTCTGTTGTTCCTCGCTGTATTTCTCCAAGGAGGATTTCTTCAGCACCGGGTAGAACACGACATCGGCTTCTCCGTTCTCCTTGCGCACGAAAGCGAATCGGCTACGGTCGGTGACCGTGTTTCCGTTATCATCGTTTACCTTGATGGGGAGCACCGGTGAGTGTCTGCCGTGGCTGAGTTCTTCCAAAATGTGCATAGGAAGGTCTTCAATCATTTCCCGTGTGAGTCCGAACTGCGAGAGGGTTTCGTAAGGCAGTTCTTCAAATTCAAATCGTACTTGTTTCATATTTTAATATGATATTTTGATTATACTTTGGCAAAGGTATATACTATTGTTCATACTTCAATTCGCGTAGTTCTAAATAGCCTGATTATTTGTGTTTATTTATGCTTTAAGTATGATTATAATGCTGTATTCATACTCTAAACTTATTTAATGTTATATTTTGGAGGTAAATCAAGACATCTTTTGGCACGGTCGGAGAACTGTTCCTACATTTGCATCTATGAGTAATACACGAATCGTTATAGCCCTTCTTTTGTTATTATCCGGGAACCATGTGAAAGCGCAGTTCAACACGGTTTCCTGTCCGGGCAATCGCTATAAAGTCACTGTTGAGAATCCCACTCGGACGACAAACAAAGCAGAGGTGACACCCGAAAGCATCACCTCTGAAAATGAAAAGTCCGTACCCGACAAGGTTTCATTGTCAAGTGCGGACACAAAAAAGAAAGAGCAGGTAGCACGCTATCTAAGCGTATGCTATCCGCTCTCACATATCAAGATAAATTCGCCTTACGGTTATCGGAAAGACCCATTCACGGGGAAGAAGAAGTTTCACAACGGCATTGACCTTCATGCCCGGAGTGCCAAGGTATTTGCCATGATGCAGGGGAGAGTCATTGCTGTTGGGCAGGATAAGGTGTCCGGGAAATATGTCACCCTCCAGCACGGTGGCTTCACCGTCAGTTATTGTCACCTCTCACGAGTTTCCGCATCACAGGGGCAGATTGTCAAGGCTGGGGATGTAGTAGGTATTACCGGCAATACAGGTCGCAGTACTGGGGAACATTTGCATATCACTTGCAAGTTCAATGGAATTAGCATAAATCCAATGCTCTTTTTTAAACAGATAGAAGTTACCCAACAAAGTTGTGTGGCTGCTTTGACTGTATTGTAACGCAAACTATATTGTTTAAAAGCAATAGACCTCTTTATACCATTGTATCCATTTTGGCAAATCATAATCGTGCGTAGTTACAGCATTCAAAACATCATAGTTGGTGAAAGAACTGAATATTCTATCTCCACAGGTCAATGCTTTGTATCGATTGATTGACTTGTCTAACATGGTGTTTCTTGCATGATGGCATACCGAGAAAGTCACTGTATGATACTCTCCTGTTTCCTGCAACGCAAATGCAAGCATCTGATTACGCCATAGTTGGTTAAGTCCGTTTTTGAATGGACAGCCTTCAATCTCAATTAAACCTTGGAATCTTTCCATATTTTTCTTTAGAATATTCCAGTATTCATATCCTATCTTGTGATAATGGCATTTCTGAGGCTCTTTGGCTATACTCATGAAATCACATTGAGAACAATTATGCTTGTTTCTATTTGCTTTGCTTTTGTATGCACCGCACATTGTAAACTCTTTCTCGCTCAGTTTATGTTCTATAAGCCATAGACATAATTTGTCTTCCTTGTTATAATACGCAATTGCGGCATCCGCATCCGTTCCGGCCTGGCTGGAATGGTCATTCAATACACCTGTGCCTTGTTTAATGTCTTGTCCCCAATATTCAAAACAGAATCCACGAAACAACTTGTCTCTTGCTATCTTACTGAAGTCCGCAGGACATCCTGGAATCATAGGTAATATGCAGTCTGCATCTTCAGAAAGGAGTAAAGGCATGAAAAGATTGATACAAGCAGTCTGTGAACTTACGGCATGATAGGCAAACTTATGTGGTTTATAAGCAATACTTTGTTGCATTTCATTCAGCAATGGTATTATCGGTTTGTACAGCATTTCTGGGATAGGGTTCTCATCTGGGAATATAGCATCGTATTCATGTCCCCTGTATAAACCTCTTTGCGTAGTGATGTATTTTCGCTTCCAGTCTATGATGTGAACATAAATGGCTTCTTGTTCCGATGTTAAACTGTTCGGAAGGTAGTATTTTACTCCGTTGATTGTCTTTTCCATTTGAGAACTATTTTATAAATTCTATAATTATGCAAATACGACCATCAAGTCCAAGTAAACCACTTGATACCAATTCTTTTGCTAGTTCTTTTGCATCTTCAGTACTTACGGCAGTTAGATTAAGAGTTTCACATTCCCCAAGTTCAGTAATTACCTTTGCATGATACTGATGTATAGTATAGATACCCTTGTTAACTAAGGCTGTTTCGATCATCCTTGAACTCCAATTAATTTTAGAGGCAGGTGCTTTACGGATGTCTTTTAGCATTTTTACTTTCACAGCTACATCTGTTCCGTCGGGATTCACTTTCCGAAACCGCTTGCATCCGCACACACAACACCATATAGGAGGACGACGAGGTATATTGTCTCCACCCATTATGGCTTCCTTTCGGTATTGAAGTGCAAACTCAATTTCAGTCATATCTCCTGTACCATACACTATATCAACGACTCTTTCACCGCAATCTGGACATTTGGTCGGCTTGCGAGTTACGTTGATTATTCTTGGTCTTCTATCGTCTGGCATGCTCATATCACATAAAGTATTTGCTTAAAAAATCTTCCTGGTATTCATTGAGTTCCTTGAATTGAGTATATCGATTGATACCGATTCCTTCGAGTGCATCTAATGACAACTCTTTTCCCTCATACATAGCAGATGTTGGAGTGAGTTTATAACAATCATTGTCAGCCCTAAAAGGAGTAACCCAGCATGAACTATCTTCGCGAGTACAGCTGGTGTCAACGACTTCAAGACGATAGCGAACTTGGTAATGTCCTTTACCGCTTAGATAGAGGTAGCATATATCTCCAATTTTCAAATTTTTGTTACGAGCTTTTTTCCAGTAGGCACATCCAAGTGTTTGAATGCTCTTTACATGGTCTATCATGTTCTCTTTTCCTTTTAATAGGAATATCCGTATTGATTCCATATATTAATCAATTAAGTCCTTCATAGATTGTTTAATTTATCCATAAGAGCATAATGTAAAATAGCCACATATTTACCTTTACGGTCAACAGGGATAGAGAGGATTTTCTCCTTCATAGCTTTTACCTCATTTAAGAATTTTTGTTCTTTAGAACCTTCTGAGACTTTAATGAGTTTGTATGTGTAGTATGAATATTGACGTGTGTGGTCTTCTATGATAGATTCGTTAAAATCTTCATTCACAAACAAAATTGGGCGTGGATAACCATCCCCATATTCATCTGCCATATTTCTATATTGATTCATATAGCTAATGTTTACATACTCCAGATTATGTAATGCTGTCAAATCCACAAATGGGATTAAAACTCCGAACAATGTTAGTCTCTTTAGGTTATTACAATGAGATAGTTCTATCCAACGTAAACTTTGTGATAAAGACATAGATACTTCTTCAAGTAAGGGGTTAAAAGAAAAATCAAGTTCGACAATTCCATCCTGCCCACCGACAACTTTCTTCAACTTCTTATTCGTTGAAAGGTCTAAGTGTATGTCATTACCTCTAACTCCTTCCCACCGAAGATATTCTAGTTCAGTACATCCCGTTGTTATCAAATCTTTGATGAACAGATAACTGCAATCAATCTTTTTTAGATTCGGGAATTCAGAGAAATTCCATGTCGTAACCTCACTATTCATAGTAATATCACTGACATTGATTTCTTCAATGGCTTCAAGTTGCTCTTTCGATGCTGTATCAACATCTATTTGATACATTCGTTTAACTACATTCTTTATGTACTGGTTCATATTATTCATAATATTAATGACTTATGCTGCAATCACTTGACTGATAAGTTTCACATAATCAATCAACGCTTTGGGACTATCGCGGAAGATGGTTGTAAACTTATTGAAGGGCGGTTGTTGCAATACAACGGTTGCAATATCCCCATTCTCGCATACATAGCGAATAAGCGTGCGCAGATATTCTTCCTGCATACGGGTCAGTTCTGCGCCATGAATCAATGCGCGATATTTCTCCAGCGCAACATTCTGTTCCACACCAATGATTGAACGGATAAAGGCGGCCACATTGTGCTGATATGGTTTTGTCCTGGTCTGTGCTTCAAACTCTTCCTTTGAGCCCAGCTCTTCCCAGAAAATCTGTTCCAGTCGACTGATGTCCTGTTCGGAAAGTGGTTCAAGGTGATAAATCTTCTGCAAGGCATCATCGTCTGACAGGTGTTCCTTGAGGTAATCTTCCACCCGGCGGCGATAGGTGCGGATAGGGGTTATGTTGACTCCGGAATTGTCCTCTACAAAAGTGTCTGTTACATTGATGGTAAATGTTTGTCCTGCCGCACCGCCATCTAAGTATTGAATAAGGTCACGGAGTTCCTTCCTGATGCGTTCAAGAGAACCCAGACTTTTCGATTCCCAGAAATGAGCGGACAATACCTCGTTCAGTACGTCCATCTTCGCCATTACCTGCGGAATGGAGGCTTTCTTTTCTTTGAGATAGGCGGCTATATCCATTATCTTCCTTTCGGATGAAGCGGAACTGACCGTGTCGTCTACCAATGCAAGTTGGGATTTCAATACCAGTGCATCAAATTTCAGTGCGGCCGTGTCGGTGGTCGCGTTCTTAAACAGTGGAGATATATTACCTTTCATGGCCATCACATCGCCAAGTGTCAGGCAGGTCATGGCTTCCGGACTGGTATATGTCTCTACTGCTCTCAGTTGCAGGCGCACATCTATCCGGTTTCTGTTCAGGTCGGCTATTTGCTTATGCAGGATGTCGGCAAGATTGTCGTGAAAAGCCTTAGAATCTTCATTGCTTTGATGTTCTCCGTCCTGCAAGGCGAATTTGATGTCCGTGCGCAAATTGAAGAGCAAACTTACGATGGACTGAGACTGTGTCGGCCGGGTTCCTTCTGGATTCATCTCGAAATATTCAAAATTGCGGTAGAAGTCAAATATCAGGAACTCTTTCTTGTCTCTGCTGTTGCCAAACAGGTTTTTGCACAGGCGTGTGCCTCTGCCTATCATTTGCCAAAACTTGATTTTGGAATGGATTGGCTTGAAGAATACAAGATTCACGATTTCCGGCACATCAATACCTGTATCGAGCATATCTACCGATACGGCAATTTGAGGTTGTTTTTCTTTATCGGCAAACTTATCAAGCAGGTCTGATGAATACTTTTCGTAATTGTCTATCACCCGACAGAAATCCGCTCCCAGGTCGGGATAAAGTGCGGCAAATCGCTCTGCTATAAATACGGCATGCTTGTGGTTATAGGCGAAAATAATGGTTTTACCTATCATCGTGTCATCTTTCACACGGATGCCTTCGTTCATCAGCCTGTTCAGTACATGGTCAACAGTATCTTGGTTGAAGATATATTTGAATATTTCTGTTGCGTTGATGGTGCGGCTATATGGGTCGTCCGGTTCCAGCCCGGCCATCATTTTTTCATATTCGAAAATCTCTTCCAATTGATTGCGCTCTTCCGGAGAAAGTTGTTCAGGATTAATCCCTTCGGTCAGGATTTGCGAATTATCTTTGATTGCCTTGAATGGATTCAAATAACCATCTGCTACTGCTTCATCGTATTCGTAGCTGTCTGTCGGTTCGCCTTGTTCCATGCCGAAAAGGTCGTATGTGGAACGATCGACTTCATCGCGTGGCGTTGCCGTCAAGCCTAAGAGGAGTCCGTCAAAATAATCGAATATGGCTCCATACTTACCAAACACACTGCGATGGGCCTCGTCTATGATGATAAGGTCAAACCTGCCTAATGAGAATGTCTTGGAATCCTTGTCCAGATGGCCTATCATTGTTTGGTAGGTAGAGAACAGGATGCGTGCTGACGTATCCACATCGCTGTCCCGTAAGGAACTGACCGTTATGTCAGGCAATAATTTTGTATAGTTCTTCTTTGCTTGATTAACCAGTTCAATTCGGTCGGCAAGGAACAGTACGTTCTTTACCCAGTTGTTCCGCACCAATACATCTACGAGCGAGATACTGACACGTGTCTTTCCCGTCCCTGTAGCCATCACCAGCAATGCTCGTCTGTGCTTCTTGTTGTAATGGTTGCAGACAGAAGCAATAACCCGTTTCTGATAATTACGGTTGGTTATCTTGTCGGAGATGGTAAGGTCTGTAATGTCATTGCGTTCTCTTTGCGAAATCATGCGTTGCAGTTCATCGATGGTATGAAATCCCATTACTTTACGCGATGGATACCCTATGCCGTCTATTATATTGGTTTCAAATCCATTGGTATAATAGATTACCGGTCTGGGACAGGCATAGCGTGCAGCCAAGCAGTCAGCGTACAATTCCGCTTGATGACGCCCTTCTGCGGCATTCTTGCTTGTGCGTTTGGCTTCGATGACAGCCAACGGCATTCCACCGGCATTGAACAATACATAATCGGCATAACCCACTCCGCTTTCATTTGGCATACCCTGTACTTCAACCTCGATACAAGCCTGCCGTGCTATGGTTTCCCCTTTGCGCTCAGATATTTTCCAACCGGCTTCATGCAGTAGCAAATCGATATACAGCCGTCGTGTCTCCGCTTCCGACAGGTCGTTTACTACCGGCTGTGCTTCTACCGTTGCAGGCTGTGCATCGGAGCTTTCTTCCACCGCTTGTGCAGCAGTGGTGGCTGCTTGTGTGGTGGTTGTGTTTGCTTGGTCTGTTTGAGGAACAACGGCGAGAGGATTTGTCTGTGGCGTTTGCGGTATCAATTCTTTATCAAAATCAGGCAAACAGTCAATTACTTGCCAAGCCAGCATGATAGAGCCAATGATGTAATAGAGGTTCAATACGGCAAAAAACGATTCTCTGCGTCCGACGAAGCCGTCACCGGCGTGAGCTGCATTGTTTCCGATTTTACGCACATAGTGAATGCGTTTCATCAGGTCTTCGCTATCTATAAATGCCGTAAATCGTTCATCGGTGGTTAGCGAAAGCAACGAAGCCCGTTCGCCTATTTGCCACCCTTTCAGACGGTAAACGGTCTTCACCATTGTTTCTAACGCAAGCCGTGCCTGCTGTGCCGAAATCATCGGATTGTTTACTTGAAAATCCTCGGCTGTTGCACAATACCGATAGATTGTCCCTAATCCGTCAATGCTTTTTATGATGTCGAAATTTCTCATAACTCAATCATTTATAAATTGCCAATAACCATCTTTATCCGAACCGATGCGTCGTATTACTATGCCATTCAATTTCTTGATATGTCGGGCAACGGTGGCGCGACCGATACCCAGCACCTGTGCATATTCATCGTAGGTGTATTCAGGATGGTCTTTTATTGCGGCGACAAGCCGTGAAGTGGTGTCGTTGGTTTTTACAGTATCACTTGCAGTATCATTTACAGTATCACTTGTGGTCTTTTGATACTGTAAAATCCGGCTTTCCAGATTAGCTACATGTTGTGACATCATTACATCTTGAATAATGGTACTGTCTTCATGCTCACGGCTGTCTATCAATGCCTGTATATATTCTCCTTTTGCCTCTTTCGTCACAATGGATGGGATAAGTCCCAACTGCCGTTGCACCATGTTCATCAATAGGCGTGTGGTGCGACCGTTGCCGTCCACCCACGGATGAATGGTGACCAAGCGGAAATGGGCTTCAAAACTCAGACGATAACAGGCAGCCATGTCGTTTTTGTCAACGGATGACAATGCCTCGTTCAGCCACTCACAAAACTCTGCCGTTGCTTTAGGAACTTTTTGAAATGCCAAATAGCTCTTTCCTCCGATACCGGCACTCACATTGCAACGGCGCAACTCGCCTTTGGAGGAATCGAATGTACCGCCTAATGTGGAGTATTCCGAACCGGTGCGCCGCATGACCTTGGCAGACAGCTCACACAAGAATTCAACCGTGTAAGGCCGGGCAGTTTTTACCCATTCAAATCCAAAGAGATAGGCGTTTTTCAAGTCCACATTCATCATCTGCTCCACAAGGCTTCTCCCCTTGGCGGCAATTCCTTCATCAAACAGAAGTTGGTTTTCCACCTCGGTAACGGTAGAACCCTCGATGGCTGTGGAGTGCGTGATAAGCGAATAGAGGTAGAATTTGTCGTAATCTACCTGTTGCTCAATTCCTGAACCTGTATATCGGTTGATGGTTTCTTTTAATTTTTTGTCTATCTCGTTCATTGTACTGTCATTTTTTAGGAGAAATAATACTGCATCCGTTCTGCCATTAGGGTTTCAGCATCTGCAAGCTGAAAGCGTATCAGTTCTTTTTGCTGTTCAATGGCTTCGATTCGATGAGCGAATTGTTGCTGTAAGGCGAGTGGGGGAATTATAAATTTGATATTTCCAACAATAGTAAGATTCATGTTTTTTTGGTTTGTTCCATTTCCTAATTCACGATTAGCTTCATAACACATTTGAAAATGCCAAAAACAAAAAATAGGATTTAATGAGTCTTTACATTGTACGGCTGCACATGCTTGATTTGTTGCTGCTTCAATTTTTAATAACCCAACTTGACCTCTTGTTTTACCTTGCCCATACATCGCAACAAGTATGGTATCAGGAAGATAAATCGAACAATTGGAATTATCTATAGCTTCTTTAGTTATGTGTTCCTGAGTCTCCCAAATATATGAATTATGTACTTCCGTAGATTTAACCCATGAAATATTTCCTTCATAGTATGATACTATTTTGCGACTTGGAGTTGCACCTGTTCCTATGGATGCATATTTATTTAAAGATCCCTTTTCCCATCTTTTCGGATTAGTCACAGGGTCTCCAAACATATCAAGGAATATGGATTGCGCAAGGGCATCAAGGTCGGCAATCTGCGCTTTGTAGCCGTCAATCATCGCTTGGATGGTATCCAATTCGGAAGCAATGGCTTGCTGAATGGATTTATCTTTCGGATATTTAATTCCTATTTTCTTTAAGAATTTGAAATGTCTTGAGTAACCATTACTTGGAATATCTGACCATTTTATAACGTAATACAGATATTTCGCAGAAAGTTTGTTGTTGGGCTGTAAAACTTTAACGCCATCAGCTCCTACACAAAAGTCAAAATCTACATATTTGACGATACGAGTGTGGTCTCCGAATATAACGACATTACTCAGATTGTCATTGAGATTATCAACTGAGTTACAATATCCGGATATAAAGTCTTTCTCCTGAGAAATAATAGGATATTTCCCAGTTAGAAGATAATCTTTCTTTTGAACTGCCTCTTTAACTTTTAATGTCTTGATAACATCTTTTATTAAGGCATGCTCCCACTTTGTCTTATCCACCCTCATACCTTCAAGAATTAAGCAGTTCCTTAAACTCGGCAAAGGCTGCATCAATAGCCTTCTGTCTTTCCTCCATACGAGCCACTATAGTTTCCGGTGCTTCATACTCAACTACTTCACGCTCCACTTCGTGATAACGCTTATAGCTAAGATCGTAACCATTAGCACGAATTTCGTCGGCAGTTACAAAGAACGATTGTTCCTTGCGGCTGCGGTCGGCTTCCGCTTCGAGATTATGGAAGCGGGAGATAATGTCAGGAATATCGTTTTGTGCCGGGGTAGGAGTGCGTTGTGTCGTTAGAGAATAGCCGTCGGCACGCATATCGTAGAACCAAACCCTGTCCGTTCCACCCGTTCCGGTTTTCGTAAAGATGATAATGGCTGTAGAAACTCCACTATAAGGCTGGAACACGCCTGATGGCATGGTGATAACAGCTTGAAGACAGTGGTTATCCACCAATGCGGAACGTATGGTTTTATAGGCTTGTGCATCGCCTGTAAGCACCGTGTCGGGAACGACAGAAGCACACCGGCCACCCGTCTGCAACATCCGCATCATCAGGGCAAGAAACAGCAGTTCCGTCTTTTTCGTCTTGACGGCAACTTTCAATGTGTGCGCGATATCATCGGCATCAAGGCTTCCTGCGAACGGCGGGTTAGCGAGACAAAGCGTGTATTTGTTTGTGTCGTTGTTCTCGTCCGACAGCGAATTGCGGTAGTGCAGTTGTGGCTCATCCACATCGTGGAGCATCATGTTCATGCAGCCGATGCGCATCATCGAGGCATCGGAATCCGAACCGTGGAAAATCTCGCTCCGGTATCTGTCCCGGTTGTCGATGTTCAGCAATTCGTCGCCCTGATGTTCCGCAATGTATTTTGCCGCCTCCATAATGAACCCTGCCGACCCCATGGCAGGGTCACAAATGATGTCATCGAGCGTGGGACGCATCAGTTCCACCATCATGCGGATAATGTGGCGAGGGGTGCGAAATTGTCCGTTGGTTCCTGATGCCGCCATCTTGCCAAGCATATATTCGTATATGTCTCCCATCATGTCCGCACCGTCAGATGCCAACTCTTCTATACCCTCGACCACACGTGACAACAACCGTGCATTGGTTATCTGAAAGACAGTATCCTCCATTGCCTGGCTATATGCCGAGCCTTCGCCCCCGATATGCCGCAGGAAGATAAACGCATCGTTACGGACACGGTTCAGCATCTTTGCGGATTCCATATCTTTGAAGTTGTGCCAGCGCATCTCGCTGTATGGCACCTCTTGGTCTGTATTTGGGTTGTGCCACATTCCTTCCGGGAAAGTGGGGTCAAGCAATTTATCGCCTGTCAGGTTGGCAATGGCCTCCTTTTCCAGCTGCTTCTCATCAAGCATCTTCATAAAGAGCAAATAGGTAATCTGCTCAAAGATTGCCGAAGGCTGTGTGAAACCATTGTTCCAAAATGTCTGCCATATATTATCGACTTGTTGCTTCTTTTCTCCTGTTATCATATGCTTACTGTACAATTTCTATTTCTGTTACTATATAAGGCAATTCAGCCATATCCATACCTTCGTTCTGAATGATATTCTTTAGAATCGCTTTCTTCCTGAGCATAGGGCTGTATTTAGAATCTAATTTGCAATATGGACCACATGTCAACTTTCCGCTTCTGTGGTACATAATATTACATTCCGTCCCTATCAAAGAATCTATAGAAGGAAACTCCACAACCTTCCCTTCCACAACCTTAATATCTTTTTCCTTTCCAATGTCTGTTATAGTTGTGCTAGGTGCCGGTAATGGAATAATTTTTATCTTGGATTTGTTTGTCTTAATGTCCGGATTAGAGTTGATATACTCGCCAAGCCATTTAATCACATGGCATAGTTGAAGGACATATCCAAAGAAAATTTCTTTCTTATCTTCCTCAATTATGTATGGATCATCTTCATTTGTATGTGAGTCTGAACTAGAATAATTCAAGATGTTTTTGACAAACATTGCTATTTCTTGATTGAAAATACAATCATCAGGCTCCCCAAATCTTACTTTGTTTTTGATAGTTCTTCCATCATAAACATTAGTCTCCAGACCTGCCATGAATCTACTGGCATCTAGCGACACAATATGACCATTAGTGTCAAAGAAATCGTCAGGAAGAAGACCAAATTTATTTGCACCACGAAATAGATATTCTATTACCTTGCGGAGTGGGTTGCCCTCATATACAAAGTTCAAATTTTCTTCCGGATAGTAAAGTGCGGAAAGCATCTTCAACATATAAGTGCGTGCTTTTATATAACCAAATACACGTCCCTCGCCAAGATATTTGAATACATCAGAATGTCTGAACAATACCGTATTGATACCTGTGGATGAAGCTACTCGTCTAATATTATCAAAAAGTATTTCTTCTTGTGCGACCTTTTTGCCATCAATTTCCTCATCTTTGGCCTTGATATATTTCATAGGTCCCCACAATGAATCAAAGTTTTGTCTTTCTTCGGTGTAAATCAATTCCAATACTATGCTGAAATCATCCATTGTTCCAGCAGAAAGAACATACCAAGGTATGAATTTATGCTTTTCTCCGAAAATTCTTGATAAGCGAACAGAGACATGTCCCAAGAATAGCTTTGATGCTACTGTATCTGCTTTTTTAATTTTACATTGAGCGTCCAAGATGATGGCAGAGTATTCTTTGAAATTGATGCGCAGTTTTTCCTCCGCTTCTTCCCAATTTGTTGCCACATCAAGCTCTATGTCTTTTGACTCAGCAATAATTTGATAACCTTGTATAATGCTAAGGTCATCTTCTACCCAAAGTACTTTATAAAATGTTTCTTCTCTCATAATTCAAAAGATGAATCTATGTTAGTATCGTGAAAAATAAGTTTATAAGTAATAGTAAACTCATTTTCAGGCTCTGAAATAATCTCTAAGTTATCACCAAACTCTTCCATGAGTTTTTTGATTTCGTATCCTCCAATACCAAAATGAGTATTAGAATTGCCAGAAGTCTGACCATAAACAGTTATGTCGCTGCAACTCATTTGAGGAACTAATGGCTCACCGTTATTTGATATTGAAACGATGTAGTCCGATCCTTCGGAGCCAATCTCAATTTTTATGATGTTATCGGCATCCTCTCTATTTACAAATCCGTGAGCACACGCATTGCTAACGATATTATTGAATATAGTGGTAAGAGCTTCCTTGGAAAACTTAACATATTCAATAGGATCGCCTTTTCTCAGAACATAATTACCGGTAAGTTTACCATTTAGATTACTATCAATATCTATCTCTGGAATATCCTCTATACAGCGATGATCTGCTGAACTGTACTCATATCGAAATAGAGGACTTTTATTTCCGTGAATGTAATTCTCAATGAATTCAGTCAAAGCTATATCTTCTTTTGGCAAGCCATAACCTGTGTCAAACTTGTTAAACTGTGTAGAAAGTTTTGACATCGAAGTTTCCAAATTCTCAAAAATTTCTTTAACTGAGACTTTGTGAATACGACCGACTATGGCATTCTCGTCAATGATACCATTGTTGTCTTTTCTTACCTGTTCTAACAATCTCCACCAGTTCTTGAAATTTGATAATGTCTGACCTATAGCATGTTTTTTCATATGAATATCCTTACGGAAATCTTCATATATCTTTTGAAGTGTAATGTCGGCTTCTTGAATACCAGCATGCGCTTCATTGTAACATACTTTTTCCTGCTCCTCCAATGACGGAACTTTGATAAGTATGTCGCATAAATCTCTGAAAGAAATTCGACTTATGACACTTCCGGTTGATAGCTTAACAATTTGTTCCTTAGAATAATCGCACAATAAAGAGCGCAATAGATAATCCTCTGTTATGATGTTTGACACAATCTTAACAGGGAAAATCTCACTTCTCAAAGAAACAGAGTTAGTTTGAGTGGCATTTTTCAATCTTGCAACCTTAACTTTCCCCCCTATAAATCCAATCAAAAGACAGTCCTGGTCTATGACACTATTGGTTTCTTTAACGCTGGCAAGAGTATTATCGGCAGATAATATGCAATTAAGATAATCGTCAAATAATTCCCTGTTACCAACGAGTGGTCTAACGGCTTTAACAGTTAGCCTTGTTGCAGGAACTCGTTCTATTAGCTCACCTAATTTGACCAACTTTTCTCCGGCAGCAAGTATTGGGGCATTGATTGTAGGCAAATATCTATTTGGGGAGAAGGATAGCGAGCCTGTCAAGTCAGGATACTTTCCGCACCAAACTAATTTCTCATCACGCTCTTTCAACGATTCTATGATGCTTTCGGTTTTGAGTGTGTATCTTTTACGACCTACGACATTTGTCCTTGATACAAATGTTGAACTGCTAAAATCTGCAAGGATTACATTTCCTAATCCATCTTTTTTGATATGAATAAGGCAAGTTTTTACTCCAGTGTATGGTTGGAAGGTCTCTGAAGGTAAAGCCAAAACAGCGATACTAACATTTAAATCTGCTGCTGTTTTCCTAAAATCAAAGCCGTAATTTCCACTAAGAGTAGTACAAACATCAAAAGGTACAATAGCGTAAAGTTCCCCATCTTTTTTGAGATTTGTCTCTAAGAGATGAATTAAACTACTTATAGTTTCTCGTCTTTGACCGAAAGGAGGACATGTAAATATATAATCGTACTCCTTGGTAGTCATAACAATTGGGAAGGCAACACACTCGATGTTACATTCTACTCCTACTGCGGAATTAAGAATCTCTGATATAGCCCAGTTGATAATGCCTTGCTCATAGCCGTCACACTTGCAGCCAATCAGTTTATGAGAAAATTCCCCAGTACCATTATAAGGTAAATATACCTCACTATTAGGCTCGCATTCTGCTATTTTCAGACACAGGTCAACTAATCCTGATGGCGTAATTTGAGTTGCGCCATTACGCAAGAAATTCTCTGAATCTTGGTCAAAACAAGAAAGAATGACATTTCTGTATTCGTTCTTTAAAATGTCTATTTGCTCAGAAGGTAATTCTTCTTTTAAATCGATGATGTATTTATCCAATTCTTTTACGACCGAAGACTTGGCATTAGGATTAGTGGCATAAAGGCTTGCACCCAATATCATTGAAGGATTATTGGTAAAACCTTTACTCCAAATACTATTAGAGAATTTGTTCACTATGTTTTGAGCTTCAACGGAAAGTCTTGCGAACTGTGTCATTGTTTTGAAATTTTAGAGTTAAACTTTAATACTGATTTCATTTGACACTGCAAAGGTCGTTGTTGTCTATGCAAAGGTTCTGCATAGAAAAATATTTTTTCATACATTCTGCAATTTTCTTGCTAAAAGCCTCGCGAAACCATGTAGGTGAAAGGACTTCCACATCTGGTCCGAAAGAGAAAATCTGTTGCTCCAATTCTAATGTGTGATATAACTGTAGTGAAATTATACAATCCTCTTCGCTTATAATTTCCTGTGATTTATGTATAGGCTTTGAGGTTACATATTTGAAACGTTTTGGAGAAAACTTTAATTGAAAAACTTCCAAGTTTGATTCTCCCTCATATGGAACAGTTACACCAACTACATTGTCGAAATATGTATTGAAATCAATCTTTTCATTTTTTCGGAATGCACAATTATTATTTACCATACTTTGAATACGGTCAAAGGCAAGACTCTTAATCCTGTCTTCTTTTTCGTCAAGCCCGAACAGATACCATCTTCCATTATATTGTTTAACAAAATATGGATGTAATGTATGTTGGTGATGGTTTCCGTTGGCTGAAATATATTCAATATCTAACGGCTGATGGTTGATGGTCGCATCAATAATGTCAGAGAGATATTCAATCCCTTTTAACTGATCATTCTGCCCAAAAGAAACAAGATTTTCTGCATTACCTTTGACTCCAAATCTAATTTCGAGGTTGGAGATAACCTCTTCCAACCATCCGTTCGAAGGTAAACCTCTGTATTTACCTAACATTTCTATTGTTGAACGGAGGTTCTGCACTTCTGCTACTGATAGTTCGTTTTTGTAGATAGAAAAATTCGGTTCAGAATAACGATAGTAACACTTCTTACCATCATGCGGTATGGCTTCAAGATATATGCCGTCCGGGAGCATCTTGCGAATGGCATTTAAATCTCCTCGCAATTGCCGCTCCATAATCATGGACTTGCTTCCGTTTGCATCATATAATTTATCGTTGACCTTTTCCAATAGGTCTTCAATAGTGTATTTATGACGAAAGTCGCTAAAGCATCGGTCTAAGACCATGAACCTATATTCGGCATTCTTGTTTTTGGGCATAATGTCTTTATGTTACATCGTTAGATTGGTTGGAACTTTAATATACATAGCATCCTCTTTTGTTGAATGAAGTAAATCTTTCACATCAACATCAAGAACACCGGCAATCTGCAACAGTGTTTCCAATCCCGGTTGCGAAGTGTTCGTACACCATTTAGACACTGTTGCCGGATCCTTGCCCAATTGTTCTGCCAGCCATTTGTTGGTTCGCTTCTTTTCAACAAGAACAACTTTGATTCGATTTATATCTTTCGTCTCTTCCATTTTGGTTTATTATTTCTCCATACATTGCAAAAGTACTAAATTAAATTCAATCAGCCATTATATAAGTAAGACTATTTGCTATAAAAATTGCGGATTACTTCAATTTTTATCACAAAAGAGTTCTGCTAACTCAACTAAAAGGATTACCTTTGTACAATAACTTGAAAGATTAGATATTATGGAATCCGAAAAGATATTGAACTATATTACGCCGCAGATTGTAAAATATCAAAATATTGATGACCTGTTAGAGAATAATAGGCAGCGCACATTTTTTGATGTGACAGAGAATTTGTCTGTTGACAAACTGCTTGAAGAAAGCTTCGTTTGTGTTGTGGGAGAACCAGGCATAGGTAAAAGTAGACTCGTTGAAGAAATAAAGAAACGTGTTTCTGAAAATTTGTACCATTGTACCGCATCTGAGTTGAAGCACAAGGTTCTTTCAACGGAAACAGACTATTGCATTATAGACGCTTTGGATGAAGTTGATGGAAACTCATTCTATGATATACTACAAACGATAAAGCAATATAAAGAAGCGTATCGTGATGTTAAGATAATATTCACTTGTAGAAAGCATTATGTGGCATCTTATGCAAAGCATTTTTCCAATTGTAGGAATTTGCGATTTGTAGAAATATGTAGGTTGAATGAGGGAGAGGTAATGAATGTGGTTAAAAGCAAGTGCTCTGAGACAACAATAGAGCACATAAGTAAAAGCCCGAAATTAAGAACACTTATAACTATCCCAAGATATTTGACCTTTTTATTGGAATGGAACAAAAAAGAAGGTAGTGGTGTGAATATCGGAGAGCTTTTTGAGTACATAATTGCTCGTTCAATACAGGCAGCAGTAAAAGCTCGGAAAGACATTGAATATAATGAAAATAATAAGATATTGGTGCAGAGAACATTGGAGAAAGTGGCTTTCGTTATGGAGATAAGTCGAAGAGACCAAATCTCAAAAGATGACCTATATACGATTTTAGATGGTATAAAAGGCAATATGACGCAGATGCTCATTGCCAATTTTGATTTACTGTTCTTTGAGAGTCGAATATTGAAAGATACAAATGATATGCTATGTTTTGAAAATACTGAGTTACAAGAATATCTTGCAGCAAAGGAGTTGTGTAGACAGGACAATATAGAGAGTGTACTTTATGATGTTGCTGTACAGAAAGATTTGAAACATATCTATCCCAACTGGTATGATGTTATTCCTCATATCTCATATTCAAATGATAGAATCCAGACTTTTATTAATGTGTTTAGACTTATTGTATCATACGAATCAAATCTTGATAATGAATCATTTGAAAATCTATTGAAATACGTTGATTCATCTGTACTTTCACTTCAGCAGAAAGAAGATTTATTTTCAATAATTTTTGAACACTACCAACGAATACCTGTATATATTATGTGGAGAGGTTCGATTTCTGAATTATTGCATGAGTGTTATACGGTAAATTGTGATGCTCAGATGTTATTGCCATTCGACTACCTCAATAAGATTCAATTATCCAATATTTATGTCGTTCTTGATACGCTTGTTGAAAACAGCAATTTAAGCAAATGCGTTTCGGATCATTGGATTAATGCAGCAAATGGTCTGATGGCAACCAACGATGAGGAAAAGCAGTTGGCGGCTTTAGACTTGTATAATGCACTTAAATGTAAAGACGAACTTATACAATTATCAAAATCATATAGCGGATTTACCCAAGAATTAAAAGAAAAGTATTGTGAAGTAACAGGTTACAGCAAAATGACCGAAATAGATGTCGTTGATTGTTGGTTGAATGATTGTTATGTAGGTAATCCATACGCAATAAATGCAGTTTTATGTATAGAAGATTTATCTACAATAGTTTATGCCTATAATAATATCATAGAAAATGGTAAGCTGTATGAATTTTTTAATAAAAAGGGTACACTAGTCGTTTGTTATGAATTGTATTTAAATAGACAATTTGATATTGTTTGGAAAGGAGACACAGATAGCAAACAACTCATTACAAGAATAATTGCAGGTCTTATATCCAATCATACTTACATTACCTATAGTGATATGTATGAAATCATTAGGCGAATATTGCTTGAAAAAAAGACAGGAGCCTTGTTTATTGCAAGTTTTGATAGAACATGGGATTTAGAAGATTTATTTCGACGTTTCGATGCAGAATTTGTTGATTTAGAACTTATATCGTCAATGGATATTTTGTTGAGCGAAAAGGAGATAGAAACTTGGTATATAGATAATATTCTCACCACACTCATTAACAAAATTAGAAACGATGCAGATAAAAGGACTTCCATAGCTAAGTACATAGCACGTTATGCAGACACATTTGAGCATTGGGATAAGGAATCACAAAAATTAGAAGATGGAAAAGTAAATTCACAAAATCAACAACTTATTGAGGCTTATCGAAATATCTTAGACCCGAATGTGTCAAAGTACTATAAATATGAGGCTGCGTATGAGTTGTCAAAAAATATTGAATTTGTTCAAAAACAAGATTGTAATCCTCTGATAGATATTGTTAAAGTTTTTTTTGAGGAACTTGATTTAGACAAAATGACATTAGAAAGGGAAACACAAAATTCCTTTACTCTTTCTATGTCTTTACCCAAAATTCCTGTTTTTGTAAAGTTTTTATATTATTTAGGTGCTAAAGATTTACTGAGCTCTTATAGAATAATTTTGGCTAAAACATTGCCAAATGTTTGCTTCACGAGAAATTATGATGTCAAAGATGTGAAGAATATATACAAGTCCGTTATTGGTAGTATTAGCGATGAGGAGAAAAAACAACTTGTAGAATGGTGGAAGTCAAGGGAAGATGATTTTATGAATGTAAGTTCGGATGATATATGTGCCTGTATCACTGATTATGGGATTGAGGCATTGTCATATAAGTTGGAAGAGTATATAGAACAATATAAAGTTAATCAAAATCTTGATTACAGCATTGCAGCTTCCAAGGCATTAGATGTCATATCTGATTACAGTTATTGGGGTATAGACAAGTACCGAGACTTATTCGATTCTCTCAAAGATGATGGTATTACAAGCATAAAGATGAAGTGTAATGCTGTAATGATTGAAAAGTTTAAGGATACAGATGCCATTAAATGGCGGATTGAGTATTTTAGAGAGCATATTATAAAGACCTTCCATAATGACACAGGACATGCTCGTGCGATTTCATATGAGGAGTCCGAAATAATAAGCCCAAATCCACATATGTTCAGATGCTTCATGAGTATAAAAGATAATGAAACGTTGGCTAACCAAATGTCGGATTTGTTCGATTTTGGATTGACATTATGTGAAAACACTGATACATTAGAATACGCACGTTATCTCCTTAACCAAATATATCTTTTCTTCGTGAATTTAAACAATGTTGATTACATTTCTACATTAAGAAAAAAGATAGAGACTCATAATGCGAAAAGTGTAAGTTATCTCGCTACCAGTATTATGAATAATGCAGAAATGCTGTTTTTAGTAAATGAAAAGATTACCATCGGTAGAGCTATTAAACAATACAACAAATGTATTGAAGAATCATATTTAAATATCCGGAATGACGGTGATTTAAGACGTTATTTTACAGAAATACACTCTGAAGTCCAAAAAGAGATACAAGACCAAGGTATTTACACATTAGTTCGTCCAGATGCTTTAAGTGAAGATTTTATTCAAAGGGAGTTGAAAAATACCATCATTAATAAATGCTGCCAAATGGGATTAGAGGCTGTTCGTGTAGATCGGGAGGTTGCTCTACAAGATAATAAGCGTACAGATCTTCTCATTCGATACGGCTTGTGTAATCCTATTATGGTAGAGCTTAAACTACTTCACAATAAAGAAATTCAGGAAGAGAAGAAACGTCGAGAATACAGAAATAAGTTTATTCAGTACACAAATGCAACTGGTACTTGTTTGTCTGTATTTTGGGTGTTTGATGTTCATAGAGAAAGCAGTAAACGTTCTGAATTCGAAAAATTAAGACTAGAGTACAAAGATTTACCTCATACTTCTGTCTTACTGACGGATTGTAAATGTAGTAGTGGTGTTGAAACAGGATTGCCAAAACAAAATACTAAAGTTAAGAAAAACAAGAAAAGCAAGAAATGACAAAGTTTCTATTATGATTTTATAGAGTTATGGATATTAGAACAATTTATGCAAGATGAAAATACTCGTGTTTATAAATGTAGGTAATACTCCTATGTCAGAAGAGACTATGGCTGCTAAGCTCTCTAAAATTTGTTTATTTCACGGAGGAATATTGGATCAATCGCTTGACAACAGAAGCGTATGGATAGTTAAGACTAAATTTAGTGAAGAATTTAAGAATCACTATACTCAATCATTTTGGAAAAGGTTAGGAGATGGAGTTCGTGAATTATTTGATACGCCTGTATATGTAAGCATATATGCAGATGATTTACAACGATATCCAAAATTTCAAGAAAAAAGAAGTGTTGGATATGTCGGTAGGATACAAGATATTCAATTTGATTTTTCCGGGGATGATATTAGTACAGACCCTCGATTTTGGTAATTGATAAATTGAATAGGGGGCAATGACTGATAATTTGGTACTGCCCCCATTAGAGAAACTATTTCACTTTATACTTCTGAATCTCTTGTATCATTTCCTTGACATCCTCTCCAACCTGTACAAAGTTCTTGTAAAGGATGCGTTCTCGTTCATCCCTTGATTTGAAGGTGTAGAACTTGGGAAGCGGTACATAGCCGGCTTCCTCCTTTTTTATCTCCTTCATATCGAAATCCGTCTTGCAGTAGAACTTGGAGGTCTTGAACTCCTCGCTTTCCTGAATGTTCATGCTTCCGCCGCTTCCTGTTTTTGTCTGCACAAAGTCACGGGCTGTCTGACCGCATATCCAGCCGGTCGGCATATCGGAAATTTTGGATGCAGGAACGAGGCTGTCCATGTTCTCATTAAGGTTGATAGAGGTTTTGTCCCGATCAATGGTAACACCTTTTTTGAGCTGTACCACCTTGCCGAAGATGTCGGAAGACAACCATTCCAAGGTCTCTTTGGAACGGGCAGAGCCGCTGACTACATTGCCGACAGTGGTGATAATCTTCTGCATACCCACTTTCCCGTAGTCCGCTTCAAGCTGCGGCAACTCCTGAAAGCCCAACGCTACCGACACCTTGTTGCTTCGTGCCGTACCGATAAGGCGGTCTATCTTGTGGAAATACAAAGTCGGCAACTCATCCACGATGATGCTTACCGGGATATTCTTGCCCTGTCCCGTGTTCACTCGTGTAACCAGACGATTGAGAATAAGGGCGTTGAGTGCCCCGATAATGCTTTCCATTTCCGGGTCATTGGCTATCAAGAGATAAGAAGGGCTTTTAGGGTCAGACACTTTCAAGTCGAAGTCGTCACCGTCCTTGTGGAATATCCAGTAACTTTCCTTGGTGGCAAGGCGAGAGGTATAGACACGCAGCGTACCGATCATACCTTCCAACTGTTCCATTGCCTTGTTCTTCAGGGCGGTTTGAAACGGACCGAGCAACGGTGCCACCTCGTTGTCGGTCTCCAACACCTCGAAAATGGTCTGGTAACTCTCATTGAGGAATGACAGGATATGTGGCATATCGGAATACTTTCCGAGCCAATAAGCCGGTTCCACTTCCTCGCCTGCGGAATTGAACACCCGTCCGGTGGGTATCATTCGCTTGGTCTGTTTGTCCTGTACCTTCTCTGCCGTGAGCATATTGCCATCCTTGTCGTAGGGTTCTTTGCCCCAGTTGCAGAAAAAATAGATGCAGGCGGCAAGGAAGTTGACAGCGGATGTCTGAAAGAACTGGTCACTGCCACCGCCTCCTTCTTTCTTGCCTTTTTGTAAGGACTCAAGCAGGGTTTCTGCGGTTTCAGATGCGGCAGCAAGATTGTTGATGTATTTCAACTGGATAGGATTTACCCTGCGGCTGTATTCCACATCAACGAAATTGATGATGTTGAACTTGCACCCCTTGGGCAGTTTTCCGAGCTTCTGATTTTTCTTATAATGATAGTACAATTTGGTCGCCAAAGTCGGAAACTTATAATCGTAAACAACTAAGGCAAAGCCTTTTGCAGAGTGTTGCCGGATAAACGGTTCGATAATGGAGAAAGTCTTGCCGGAACCTGGTGTGCCGACTACCCATGTGCCTCGGAACGGATTGCTGATGTTCACCCAACCTTTGCGGAACTTCCCCCGGTAATAGTAGCGCATGGGGATATTGACCGAATACTTGTTCTCCTGCAACTCCCGGCACTGCTCAAAACTCTCGTTCTCAAAATTGAAACGGTCTTTCAGCAATCCCTCTTTGAGGAACTTGGAAATGTTGTCAAGGGCGATGTGAACCAGTACCACGCCGATTATTGAGGCAAGCATATAAAGCCAGATGTTCAACCGTAAAGTGTAAAGCCTTGTTTCCATCGGATATCCGAACAACCAAACAGACAATACAACCAGCCCCATACCTATTATGATAGGATAAAGAACTTGTTTCCGTGCATTGAACTCCAGTTTCTTCTTGTTCCTTGTCCCTATGCAGGTGATGCATATAAGCAGGAACGTGGCTAACTTGCTATACGCGAGATTCCCGTCATTGTAGATTACCCACCGCTTGATACGCCCATGTATGTCGCAGAGTATGCCGCCCCAATGGTCAAGCATGGCCGGGTCAATGGCATACTCGAAGAACTCCAGCAGAATGGAGACATAGATGACCGAACGGAATATCTTGTAAAATCCTTGTAACTCTTTGCTTTCTTCCATTTCGTTTCCCGTTATTCGCTAATTCTTGTGTGTTCTGATTTTTAATCTCTTAAAGTAATGATTGCACGTACCTTGTGCGCCTGTATCTTGGGTGTTTCCTGCATCGAGCCGCTTCCCATGGAATAGAGCCACGCTTTCGCCTTTTCCTGCCCGACCACTTCCGTACTCGTCCAGTACCAGCAGTCATCGGCAGCATCGGGCAGTTCGTCGCCACCGCACATCCTGATGATGGGGTTTATCTGGCTCTTGGCATTATAGAGCATCCGCATCTGCGCCACGGATGGGATATAGGATGACTGTCCATACCGCCACAGGGCGAAGACCGCTTCTGCCATAGGCGAGGTGGTTTCTCTGGTGTCGTAGATTGCAAAGGTGTTCTCGTTGCCGTCCAGTGCCGTGATGTCAGCAGATGTGCGTTGGTTTACCCCTATGCTATCCGCAAAAGCCTCCGGAGCCAAGTCCCACAGGTAAACCGCATAGCCGTTGCCTTCAATGGTTTCATCGTGATTGACATGGAACACTACGGCAATAGGCTGTTTTTCGGATTGCTTGAAGTCTGATACCGACAACACTTTGCCGTCCGTACACAGGATATGACAGGGTTTCATTGCCGTGTCAGGGAAATCCCGGTGTGCGTCACAGGCCACGAATAACGTGACGATAGCCGACAGGCTGAATAGCCTGCAAGCGTTTATGTATAATTTCTTTTTCATTTTCCCTTAATTTAGAGGTAATTTTACACCTAAGACAATGCCCGTGCGGAACAGGTCTTCTCCTTTTATCATCAAATCGGTTTTCACCTGGCAGAACAGCCTCCAGCCACCTCGAAGCACGTAATTGTGTTCATAGCCGAGATGGATGCCGCCCAAGAACCGGTTAGTGTCACTCCCGGCCGATGCCCCGATACGGACATTGCCGTAATGGTTGCGACCACGCGCCACACAAGGCTTGTAGGCGACACCGAATCCGTAACTCCTGTAATTCCTCCAGAATGATTCCGGACAGATATGACCGCAGGATGCGCATTCGTCCCATTTGAGATAACCGTTGGCAAAAAACTCCCACGTGTGGTGGTACTTGCCCTCATGTTCGTATGAGAGGGTGAGGTCCAGTCCGTTTTGATACAGGCAACCAATACCCAACGAAAGACGGTCGCTGTTGCTTTGCGCTTTACCGTTCATGGCAAATGTTATTACCGTGACCAATACCAATAATATCTTTTTCATCATTCCTCCTCCAATAATACACGGTTAAACGAATCGGCTGAAAGCACATCCTCGTAGTCTATATTCAGATGTATGTTCCTGCCGCTTATCTGTTTCTCGGTCATTTCAATGGTCAGTACCTTGTCGTTGGGGAAGGTCATTTTCTTCAACACGATGACGTTACGGTAGCCATGACGGAATGACTTTACCTGTTCAAGTACCAATGCGGGGGCCAGCTCTATGATTTGGGCGTTGGTCGCCTTGGACAACTTCTTGTCCGCGAGTTTTACCCGTATCTGATCGATATCGAAACGGATATTGGTCTTGTTCTCGATGGAGAAGTCAATGAAAAAATAATCACCGACCGCATAGATGTTGTTCAATCTCATCGTCATGCGGTGCTCCCGGCTTCTCACGTTGCGGTATTTGGCAGGAGAGTTCCATATACGCCTCGCAAACTGTGTCATATCCGCCTGTGACATACTCACGGCAGGATTGTTATAGGCGTTACGTTCCCAGAACTCGATTTCCTTGTCTGTCACGGCTTCCTGCATCCTTGTGGTATAGAGCAGCGCATACTGGGTGCGGTAGCGTTCCGTGACAATAGTGACGACGGCCAGTATCTCACCGTCCTCGTGTCCCGTCTCCTTTGGTTTCAGACGGATCGTGTTGTTTATCGGTTGGTCACCGACTACTTTGTCCGTGGAAATATCCACGAAGCGTATAGGTTCGGAAGCGGTAATGACCGTGGTCACTTGCTCGTTGACGGTCAGTTGCTCCAGTTCCTCGTAAGTCTGCTGGGCGAATGTAGGCAGGCTCGACAATGCCGCCGTTACTCCGATACAGATAGTCTTGATAATCTTCATATCTATGATTCTTTGAATGGTTATTTACTTTGCATTTCTTTTTTCCTTGCTGTTGATGATATAGACAAACGTACCGTATTTCAGGTTGACCTTGTTCTTCTTGATGTTCTTGCTGATGGCGTTGCTCGTCTTCTGGTAGGCATCCTGAATCGCCTGCATTCCCCATTGGGTAAGGCTGTTGCCATTACCGCCGGTATTCATGTTCATGTTGCTGTTGAACGCTCCGCTTGCCACATCTTTGGCGGTTTCCCTGAATGAACTTGACGGTACATACAGTCCCTCCAGCCCATCGGTATCATAGAGCGAAAGGCTGACCTTGATGATTTCATCATTCACCAGTACACTGTTAATGGTTCCCTTGACTCGCTGCGAGGAAAAACCGCTCATGATGGCATAGAGATAAGAACCGCTTTTGACCACAGTCTCATTGATTTCCACATCATCCAAAAGCCGAAGCCTGACACGGCTTCCGTCCACGGCCTTGACATCCTCGTCTATAATCGCCTTGATCAGATTAGGCTCATGCTCGTTTTGGGCAATGGTGTTGAAATAGTCGGAGGTCACTTTTACTTTCTTGACCATTTCACCCGGTTCTTCGTTTTCGGAAAGAGCGTTTACCGCCCGGCTGTCTTCATTGATTGTTCCGCTTGCGGACACTCCGGTTTCCGTGCGTTGTTCGAGACTGTCTTCTGCAAGCGGTTCAACAGGTTCCACCTGTGCCTGCGCCTTTAGTCGTGCTTCCGCGAGGGCACGCTCCAGTTCTTTGAGGGCTTCCTGCTCTCTCGCTTTGGCATCGGCAGCTTCCTCTGCCTGTAATTTCTGCTGTTCCAGTTCACCCAGGAAGGCAACTTCGTCCTGGCTGTACTGTGATTCGTATTTTTCCTTGTCATCATCGGGTTCGTCTCGTTCTATGTTATCCACAGCCGTGTAGTCGGCAATCTTGCCCCACGACTTTGCCATGTTCTCGTATTTGCTTCCTATGCCGTCGCCGCCCTTGATGGTGGCATCGGGCAGGTCGGGATTCAGGAACTCCGTGGTCTGGAGTGTCTTGTCGGCTATCTCTGCCTTTTCTGCATTGAAGAGGTCAAAGATGAAATAGGACGCACCCAACAGCGGAATATACAATATGGCAGGAAGCATATATTTGGGCTGCCTGAAATTGATTTTCTCGAATATCCTTTTCATCGTTGTCTGGTTTGGGTGGGTTCAACAATGGGAGCAACCGGCTCCTTGTGGCGTTCTCTGAGCAGGCTGTCCTGCATTTCTGTGGCACTTTTTATCTCCTGACCATGCCGATAAGCCTTGGTCAGCCGATAAATGTTGAAGGTGAATGTGCCGATTACGAAACCGAATACCATGACAAGGAACAGTATCTTGTTCCTGTTGGCAAAGCCCTGTATCTTGGCGGCCAGTTTGTCAAGACGTGTCGCCTGGGCGAATTTGCGACCGGCATTCACATCACGCTCGTATCTCTCTTTGTATTGTGGATCGTTCTTGTCCGGCATCTTTTCGCCGAACAGCATCCTGCGGAATCCTTTGGTGTTCATATCTGTAAATTTTAATAGGTTGCTTTTGTTTTCTGTTCGATGTCTTTATTGAGGAGGGTACGCCAATTTACGATAAGCAGTCCGTGCGGATTGTTCTCGGTTCTCGGCACTCGTTTGAGTTGCCCTGCCGTCACCAGTTCACGCATCAGGATGTTGCTTCTGCGCTCGATACGCTGCCGTCCGTAATAAGTGAACTCCATATTGCTTTTGTCAAACCGTACACTGTCGCAGTAAATGGAGAATACGGCACTCGTTCCCAAGATGTTGGAGTAAAAGCCTTTCTCTTTGAGCGTGTTGTACTGTGCAAGTCCGGTCTCGTCCACCAGGTACATCGCCTTTTCCATCGTGTATTTGATGTACTTGTCATCGGGAGGAAGCGTAAAAAAGAAGTGGTGAAACATTTCTACATGGCTCTTGGCTTCCACATCGAGGGTTTCGTCCATCGTCGTACGGTTGACCAATATCGGCACGTTGCCGTCCAGCACATAGACTTTCTTCTGCGCATCTGTCACCATTGTCCGTGCCGTCCAAATGCTGCTCACGCTGATGATGATACAGCCGGCAAGGAAGAACGAGCAGATGATTCCCACTAACTTGATTTTGTTTTCTAAATTTCTGATTACCATTGTATATTCTTGATTATGAGTTTACGGTTATCGCATCATGGTGCCGATTGCACCGGTCGCTGTCATCTTCGCCTGTTGAGCCACACCTTCACCGAAGTTTCGGGTTGAGAATGCGGTATCGCCCTCAGGTATCATCCAGGCGGCCAAGTCCGGAACAAGGTTCAGGCATTTCAATGCCACGATACTTGCAGCCATAAGGTAGCCTGCCGAGAAGAAAGAGTTTTGCAGGTAGGCTGCCATCGTCGCCTCGCTCTGTGTGATGGCTGTCAGGTTCTCGACCTGTATGCACAGCACGATGTCGAACAGGAGCAGGACATAAAATCCTACGAAGTATAGGCTTATCACAAGGAAAGAATAATCGCACAAAAAGAAATAAAAGTGATAATATGTATTGTATATTAGCTGTTTATACGCTTTTCCGATTTCGTCCAAGAAAGCATATCAAACAACAGTTTTAACGATATTTTGTTGCATATTTGTTGCATGGTACGGAAAATTTTGGTATTTTTGCAGCGTGAAAACAGGGATAAATCTGCCTGTGAAAAGAAAAATATAAGGAAAGGAAAACATCATGGCACGACCGAAGAAAGTACAAAAGGTGAAAGAACCTGTCCGCATCCGTCAGCGTAAACTGGCTAACGGAAACATGAGCCTGTATCTCGATGTCTATGTAAAGGGGGCACGCAAGGTAGAATCTCTCGGATTGTACCTTGTACCCGAACAGACACCGATTGACCGCCAGCAGAACAACCATGCAAGACAGGTTGCCGAGAAAATCAAAGCCGAGCGCATTCTGGCATTACAAAATCACGGTGTGCGCCAGTGGGACAAGGTGAAGCGATCGTGTATAACACTTGTGGATTTCCTTAAGGAGTATGAGCAGGAGAAATTCGGTTTCTCTATATCCACCCTCAAAGGCAGGCGTGACCTGCGGTTGAAAATCGAAACCTATCTAAAAGAAGCGAACTGCCCGGATATTGTCTTGGCAAACGTGGATGTGGATTTTTGTCGTGGCTTCATAGACTTTCTGCGCTATGCGAAGAACGGGGTGCGCAAGGATGGCAGTGTCATCAGCAACGGTGCGGCGCATCATCATCAGGCAGTTTTGAACGGTGCGCTGAACAAAGCCGTGCGTGACGGCATATTGTCGGCGAATCCGCTGAAGTCCATCAGTCCAAAAGAGAAGTACCAGCCTACCGAAAGCATGAGAGAATACCTCACGTTGGAGGAAATGAAGGCGGCGATGGCTGCGCCTTGCCCTCATGAGGACGTGAAACGTGCGTTCCTGTTCTCCTGCTTCACCGGGCTTCGCCTTAGCGATGTGCGGTCGCTGACATGGGGAAAGATTGTCAAGGCACCCGATGGCAAGACCTTATATATAAGAATAAAGATGCAGAAGACCCAAAAGCTGGTAAACGTGCCGTTATCAAAAGAGGCTGTCGATTGCCTGAATCCCAAAGAGAATCCAGAAGAGCCGATTTTCACATTACCGACTGGGGTATCGAACATTGAGCGCAACATAGAGAAGTGGATGCAGAATGCACAGATAACCAAACACATAACCTACCATTGCAGCCGACATACCGCAGCTACCATGCTGCTGACACTCGGTGCGGACATATACACCACATCAAAGCTGCTCGGTCATGCCAACGTGAACACGACCGCAATCTATGCAAAGATTGTGGATCAAAAGAAAGTGGAAACGGTCAATCTTGTAGATGACTTCTTTTCAAGACAACCACAAACGGAGGGAAACAGATGAAAATAACGATAAGGACACGGACATTGAAAACGGGCAGCCGTTCCATATACCTTGATTTCTATGAAAAGGGGAAACGATGGAATGAGTACCTGAACCTGTTTCTTGTGCCGGACGATGCGCCCGATGCAAGGCGGCTCAACGAAGCGGCTATGGCAAAGGCGAATGAAATAAAGTCAAAGCGAATGCTCGGTATTGACGAGGACGAAACGGAGGCAGACAACAACAATTCAAAGCAACTGCCCAAACGGATTTTTGCGGACTGGCTTGACAGCCATATCGAAGGGATTAGACGCAATCCGTCCTATTCCCCGGCGACGTACTGCAACTACCGCTCCTGTGTCAATATAATAAAAGAGTATCTGAAACATCGCCGCAAACCTCGTTTCCTGATGTCGAAAATCGACAAGAAGTTTATTGTAGGACTGCTTGACTTCTTGAAGAACACATACAAGAACACCAAATCGCCCGACAATCCCAAAGAGTTGTCGTTCCACACGCTGCATCTGCACCAGAGTACACTGGTACGAATGCTCAATGCTGCGGTAAAAGAGGGAGTGATGGATAGAAACCCTTTCTATTCCTTGGGCAGGCACGAGCGGATAGCCAAACAACAGTCCGAAAGGGAGTATCTTACGAAAGAGGAACTGCTTGCGCTTATCGAGGCTCCGACTACCAACGAGACAACCAAACGTGCGTTCCTGTTCTGCTGCTTTACCGGATTGCGGTATAGCGATGTTTCCGTACTGACATGGCGGAATATAAAACAGGTCAATGGTGGATTGGTTGTTTCAATCCAAGCCATGCAAAAGACAGGGAAACAGATAACGATACCCTTGAACCAGTCTGCGTTGAAATGGTTGCCGGATAGAAATGGCTGCAAGCCGGGAGAAAAGGTCTTTGACATAACCTGCCTTAGTGCCTGCGACAGATGCCTTAAAAAGATGGCTGCTGCCGCAGGGATAGAAAAGAATGTCAGCTTCCATACCAGCCGCCACGCCTTTGCTGTGCTTGCTTTGGCAGCAGGAGGCGATATTTATACGGTTGGCAAGTTACTCGGACATACAAGCATAAGCTCTACGCAAGTCTATGCCGATGTAGTTATGGAAACGAAGATAGAGGCGGTAAATCGGTTCACGAATTACTTTTCAGGTCAGATTGTCGTTAAATCTTAACCGAAATTGGGTGTCAACCTGATACATACGACAAAGGCTGCGCTGACAGTGAACGCTGCACCGGCTTCATAGCTCAGTACGTTCACAACGGAGTTGTAATTTAGGCTGGGGAAAAAGAAGCGTCCATAACTTGTGGTTGTTTGCCACAAAGTTATGGACGGTATAAGGTTTGCGAAAAGACGTGTTTATTTTGACTTAGGCGAATAGGTTTTATCCATTAAGGGCAAGACAATAGCTGGATTTTCTCTGAACATTTCTGGGGTAAGCTCGTCATTATCTATCATTTTCACTATGTCAGGAAATTCTCTGAAATAGAATTTCATAACTTTATTCATATTGGGAACTACGCCATCGGTATCATCCCAATATGCTTTTGCGACATCAGAGTCTTTAGTTAAATAGAAATATCGCCATGTATAGTGTACCGTCATTATATTCGGCTTATGCGTGAAAGTATGGTCGGTATATGGCATAGCATAACCTTTAACATTTTCGCCATCATATATTAGCCGCAGGAATACGGGTTCCTTGTATGGCTTAGGATTTTTGCTAAAAAGATTCGGGAGTTTCGCTTGCGCTTTTACAGCCTCAAAAATCATAGGAATCGAATCCATTGTCGAGGCAATGAACTCCACTCGCTTTACCTCATCACTCGAATATTTTACGGCAGGACCTTTGAATTCAGAGCTGATGTAAACAGATGTAACCTTTGGTTTGAGATATTGTTCAAACTGTGTATCGTTATATCCTTCAAACTGTGTTCCGTCTGCACGATAAACTATGACCTTGAAATCCTCAGGGTCTTTATCGGCGAATGCAGTAAGGAATCCCACCATGCATACAATAAGAGTAGTCGTAATTCTTTTCATTTCAAATCATTGTTTATATTGTAATACAAAGGTATAAATTATTTTAGAAAATGAGACCACGATTATTCATTAAATTTTAAAATAGCCACAAAATAGGTTTCGTCTTCCCGATTTATTATATTAAAAGTTTTCTACATCCCTTCTTGCCTGAGCGTTTTTATTTGGATTTCTGTTTAACGTTTTTGACCTGTTTCCAAAATATGGTCAAAGTCGAATCCACGCCGACCGTTTCCGTTAGTTTCTCGTATGCCCCAGTGGTTACTGCCAATCCCGGATGCAGTTCATTGAGCATGACCGTAGTCACCTTGTGCTTGTCTGCAACCGTTCTCAACCGTCTGTTTTCATCCCGGTACTCATGCCATTGCACCCAACTGATGGCAAACAGGGCAAAGAATACGAGGGTACAACCGATACCAGCCCATGCGTAAGGATTCTTGTGCCAGCCATCGGGAACTTTGCTCCATAATCGCCTTATTGTGTTTATCACCTTGTCCGGGCGGATTGCCTGCCACAGTCCTGGTATGACACCTTGCTTTTGCCGCGCCTCTTCCGAAGCCTGCTTGTCATTCTCAATGTGGTTTGTCAGCAGTTCCAGAATCTTGTTGAGCTGTTCCTTGATAGTGGGAACGCCATGCTTGCGCATATCCTTCTCATTGGCATTCAGGTATAGCCGCAAACTCGCCATCATTTCATCGCCCAATGATTTCTTGTATTCTTCGATGGCTTTCTTGCTTCCGAAAATGGCATTGACATTTTCCGGTGTGTTGCCATTGAAGAAACTTATAACAGGCTCCAGCCTCTCCACCAGTCTTTTCAATGCTTCGTCCTTGTCCTGGCTGTCCTTTGCGTCCAGTTTCTCCTTGATTTCCTCGATGTCCTCCGCCAACGCCCCGATAAGGTCGGCTATGTTCTGTAAGTTATCCTTCATCTTTTTCTCCTTGTTGGTTTATGCTTGTTCTTTTCGTTGTCATTATCGCCCCAACCGCTTTCGTTTCCACCACCGCCTCCGCCGGATGAAACCTTGGCTTGGTGTGGCTGTACGCACAACTCCATGAGTGCGCCGATAGTTACTTGAACGATGTTTGAGCCGGATTCAAGAGGACTACCGCCGTTGTTGTCCGCTTCCGTTCCTGTCGGTGACGACTGTCCTATAAAGGTGCTTGCCTCATAACTGCTTGATGCCACATCCTGCCAGGTTGGCTGTGTCTGTCCGTCAAAGCCGTTGTCCGGCACACGGGGCTGCCATTCCATGCCCTCGGCGATACGACCTCCGAACAGCCTGTCTAATTTATAAAAGCTCATGCTCCGGTCTATCCGTGAGCCACTGAATGAGATTTCACCTTTTGTGAACGACACACCGATTATTTTACCTTCGCTTCTATTGTATTTGAAATTTACCCCGATGCCTTGCTTTGCCAGCCTGTCGCACAAATCCGACCAGCATTTACAACGGGGCAGAGCCGCCTTGATAGCGTCATAGATTTGGTATTTGATTTTGTCCTTTCCACGCAGGCGGTCACGCTTCACGTTCATTTTGCCCTTGGAGAAATGCAGCCCGTATTCTCTCGTGAGAGCCTTGCATACCTTTACGTTTCGCACATCATCGTTGCTGTCGCTGACGGTCTTCCCGTCATTGTCCACACGGTTTGCCACGATGTGCAGATGCTGGTGTTCCCTGTCGGTATGGCGGCACACTATATACTGTGTGTTCACAATGCCCATGCGCCGCATGTACTCACGGGCGATTTCCACCATCAGGTCATCCGTCAGCTTGGGTGCGTCCTCGTGTGCGAAGTCCAACGAGATATGATACACCGGATTTTTCAACTTGCGCCCCGGCTTGTCATCTGCCTGTCCCTGCATACTCCTTGCGATGGTGGCATTGTCATCAAGCCTCACGTCCTTGCTGTCGATGAGCCGTGCCTTTTTCGGATTGTTCACATAGTTCACCACTCTGGCGAAGTTCTCCCGTTTCTTCAAGTCGCTCATCATATCCTCTCGATGATGTTGTTGAACTCGCCTAACAAGTCCATGATTTTGCCTTTCAAAAGAGAAAAGCCCTGCTGGTGCGCCAGCTTCGCCAGTTGGTTCAGGTTGTTGCACCCTCCCTCCAGCATCCTTATCTGCCGCCTGTCCTCCTGTGTCCGTGCCGCCTCGACTTTGCCGTACAGCAACAGTTCGCGCAGGAAGTGCGACGGCTTCTTTCCGGCATCGGCTATTCGTTTCATTACCGCTTTCCACTCGGCAAGCGTGAGCCGTGTGGATATGGTCTTTGTCCGCGCCTTGCCCTTTGCAGACTTCGGTCTGCCGCCTTTATGTGATTTTGCGTTGTCTGTCATACGCTTGTTTTTATCGGTTATAAAGGAATGATGTTTTAGGGCTAAAATAAGGATGTTGCCGTTTCCGGTGTGACTGGGTCGCCGCTTGTGGCGTAGTTTTCGTGGACGAAAACATAAACTTGCCAGCCCTAAAACATTCCCCTGTAAAAATGCCCCTGTTTGTCATGTCTGCCATTTACTTACAAGAGGTATTACCATCAAATTAGGTTTGTTCGCCCTGCACGGTTGGCGGTCTGCCCTCCGTATGGATTACGGTCAAACCGTCATTCCCCGATACCGGTTGTTGGGGTGATATTCGGTCTGTTTCTTCTTTCCCTCTTATCGCTTTTGCAAAATTTTCAGCCTCCAGCTGCGAGTTGAAGATGTAGCCGCCATTGCCGAAATCGCTCCAATAGCCGTTGAAATCCCGTGCCGTCTGCACAAACTTCCGCTCTCCGGCGGCTTCAATTTCCTTTGAGAAAAGCACGGCGAAGATGGTCGCTCCGCTTCTTGAATGTGTCCGGCTTTCGATGGAATACGTTTTGTTCTCACACTCCGAGGCGGTGACTTTGCCGTTATCCCCATCAACATTTTCCGAGGAAATTTGTGTAGAAGTTGCGCTGTTTTCACTTGGAATTTTGTCCGGCTTGCTCTCCGGTTGCCGTTCATTGTCCGTAGAAATTTCATCATCCTGCGGCTTTCTTCTGCGTTTCGGAGTATCTTTCGGAACAACAGAATCCATAAGCCATGATTGGATTTCGGAACGAAGGAAATAGAGTTTGTTACCCTGTTTGCGGTATGGAATCCTGTGTTCGGAAGTCATCGCATAGATGGTAGAAACGGACTTGCAGAGCATGGCAGACACGTCCTCAACCGTCATGATCTCCGGCAAGGAAGTGACGGCGGTTGAAGAAATAATCTGCTCCAACATTCCGGTCAGGCGGTCTATCTTCTCATGGAGTTCTGCCACCGACCGGGGGAGATTGTCAAAAGACAGGTGCGTATTTTCGCTTTCAGTCATATACGGATAATGTCTGTGTTTGAAGAAAGGGAACTAATCATTTTTGGCGAGATTACGCATGATGGCGTGTGCCTCCTCCGAAATCTGCCCCTGTGAGGCGACAGGATTCTGCCGGAGCCATTTCAGGAGTTCGGACTTCTCGAAATACACCATCTTGTTGTTGGGCTTGAAGTACGGGATGACCTGATTGTGCGTCATCTTGTAGAGCGAGCTTTTGGAAATGCCCAAGAACATAGCGGCTTCCTCCAAATTCAGAACTTCCTTTGAGGCGTAAACCACGTTCTTGACTCTCTCCAGCTCCTGTTTCAGTCCGTCCACCACCTTTCGGAGCAAGGCGGTTTCGTTCGGTTTTTGTTCTGTTTTACACATAGTCGTTATTTTATAAATTGATTTATTTTTTTGTCGGTTGTGGTTGCTTCCGATTCGATTTGTCAGTGCAAAGTTAATGCGAAAAGAATCTGCAAACAAATACGCAATTCACTGTTTAACAGTCTGTTTTGTGGCGTATTGTAGCAACATAGCCAGTCTGTCTTATTCTTCCAATATGTGCATTTTCAGCTTTTTCTGTCAGATGATTATCTGGCAAATATGCCGGATAATTTTTGCAATATCTTGTTCATAGCAAAGGCGGCTAATCTGACAGGAAATTTGTAACTTTGCCACATATTTATCTGCCAGTGCTGCCAGATAAATTTCGTCCATAAGAGAGGTTGGTATGCTTCATCAAATGCCGGAAAAACGGCATAGGTTAAAAATGGTGAATTAACATATCATACTCTCAGAGTTTGATTTTAACAGGTTGAACATATACCTCAAATACACGCGCAACATTTTATGATATTTTTGTTGCGAGTTTGTTGCGTAAGCCTTAAATGATTTAATATAACATCTGATATACAATTAGTTATAAAATATCGTGATATTACGAAGTATAGCATCGCACCATAAAAATGCACCGTCAGATACCTTGTCAGCCATTTTGCCCAGGCTCCTTCCCACTTGGGCAATAGCGAGAACGCCCACTGTATCGGACCGAATATCGTGAGCATTCCGAGCAGGATTTGCTGGCAGTAAATCGTAGCCCACCAGCCTATGCGAAATACAATTAAAGCTATGAGCATCACGATTTTATCTATTCCTACAACAATCCCGGAAGTAAGTGATGTGAACCAAAGTTTGGCTGCATCCTTTTCCATATTGGTCACTTCGTCCACCCCGGTCTGTTCCATAGTGGCTTCTATCAGATTAGGGTCGGAAGTTCCGCTGTGTGCCACATCCGCCTGTGCTTGCAGGCTGGTGTACATCGTATCTCTTGCATAGATGAGTTGCTGCACCTCCTGGAATTTATCCTCTATCTGTGTGGCTTCCGCCTGGTACAGGTCATGAGTGTAAGAGCCGATACAGTTAGGGATATAGGATAGGAAATCCAACACGCACCAGTTGCTCCCACTGTTTACCATACCTGTGTCTGCCGGAGGATACCACCAGCATAGGATAATTGAAATCGCCAATGGCTTGAACAACTTCATGATATCCAGCGGTTCGTTCTTGACCATCATCTTGTACGCCATACCTGCTGCCATGACGATTGCAAACAAGGCCGCGAGTGCCATACACATCTGGAGAATCCACCAAAACGGGCCTTGTGAGCCTGTGAAGGTGGCATCCGTCAGGAACTCGTTGGTTTGAAAAATCACATCATCAATCTCTTCTTCAAGCAGATTGATGCCGAAATCTGAAAGTATATCTCCGCTTGCCATCTGTTTTTCCATTAAATTTTATCTGTTCACACTCTCGTTCTCATTTCCGTCTTCGTTTCCGTCATCATTCTGCGACCCTCGCACTGCCGACCGGGATTCATTCCAGCGGCTCATGGCATTGCTGATAATGCTTCTTTTGTCTATCGAGTGGTTGTCCGTTGCCGAAAGGAGATTCTTCGTGGCATTGCGGTTGCTCAACTGGACGAGATATTTCACCAGTACATCGTTTTGCTGGGAGACATCGGCATAGATTTGCAGATACTCTTTCTTACGCTGCGCGTTGGGCATATAGGCATCCCTTGTTGCCTTGATTGCGCATTGATAGACACGGTAATAGTCGTTCCACCGTTCTTTTTCTTTTGGTGAGCCGCCTGTCATCGTTATGCGGTCAATGTTCTTCTGAAACTGCCGCATCTGGGATTCCACCTTGTCCTTTTCCGCAAGCCAGGCCAGATCCACTTGTCGGTCCGCGACATTCAAGGCTTCAATCTTGGCTCTGCTTGTGAGTGCGGAATCTATGGCTTCCGCTTCATCTACCTGCTGATAGGAAGCCACGCCTGCCGCCGTGCGGAATGTGAGTTTGTTCTTGACCACTGCCGTTTTCTTGTACTTGTTGTGCAGCAACGTGTAATAAGGTTCCGGTTTGAGTGCACCGGCTCCGGTTTCCTCCACCGTGATTTGGTTCATCTTGGGCGAATCGTGGTTGTAGGTAACATATTGGGCGTTTGCCGCAATGGTTGCCACTAACAGCATCGTTGTAAAAATCCATTTCATAATTTCTCTTTTTTTAGTTATCAATAATCCAGTTTACCTGATTGTCTCCACCGTCCGAAAGCATCGTCAATAAGTTCCCGTTTGGTCTTGGTACGATAGACTTTCTCTTTCCAGTAGCCGATACGAACCTGTATGTACCGCCAGGTCTCGAAATAGGCACGGTTCAAATGCTTCTTGATATTGTCAAGAGAACAGTTGATGCTGTTCAGTACCATCAGCAAGTCCGAAGTGGAACAAGCCGCCGCACCTGTGGCGTACAGAACCAAATCGCTCACGGATTTATATAGGCATTCTCCTTCCTGTGCTATCATCCGTATGGCTCCGGCATTGATGGATAATATCAGCGTGTCTGCCAACTCTATGTGTTTCCGCTTGATGACCTTCTCATTGAAATCTTCAAGCATCGCCTTGTAGTCGGATATTCTTTCGCTGACCCCTTTGTAGGTGGAATGTACATTCAATGCCGTGCGCAGGGACTGGTACATCACGTCAATCACATCGAAAGCTCTGGTGTACTTGTCCAAATCTACATTCTGTTCCTTATAACCCACCGTTTCCTTACGGCTGTACTCATGCAACAGTTTATTACTGTGTTCCAAGGTGGAGCGAGCCAGTAAGAGGCTTCGCTGTTGCTTGTGGTCATTGATATAGGCTTCAACCGTCCCCACGTCAAAACTCCATTGCGCATTTGCGGACAGGGGTGCCAGCAGCATTATCAACAATCCGAGTATATATGTCCTGCCTCTTTTCATCGCTTGCCCTCCTCAATCTTTCTGTTTCGTGCGTTTTCCATCCAACGGTTGTGACATTCCTCCACAAGGGAAATTCTGCGCCCCTGATCATCGTCAACGGGTGGCAGAACATCTTTCAGCACGTCAATGATACTGCGCCTGTAGTGCATCATCTTTTCCAATGATACCAAGTCGGCGTAAATCTTCGTGAGCCGGGAATCCACTTTACGGGCTATCTCCAGCCGGTCGCTTGACCAAAGCAGGTGATACATATCGTTTGTTTTCGTGTCCTCCTGCGGTGCAGTACGGGCATATTCAGTCGTTATCTTGCACTTCGGATATTCTTTCGCGATTTCCGCTATGCGGTCATTGACCAGTTTCGTCTTTTCCTTGTCGCTCATATCGGGGTCAAGTGTAATCACTTCCACCACATGGGTATCGGAATATTCCGTTGTCAAGTCCCACGATATTTGCAGGATATCCCTGTGTATCTTGATGCCAAGGAAGTATTTGGGCTTTCGGGCGATTTTCAGTGTCGCCTTGAATGTGATGATGCCGTTGATATTCGGGATTGTACCTTTTCGGACATAGGTGTAGCCGTTCCAGGAACCATTGTCCTGCCAAGTGATATTGTAAGCAGTCTTGCAGTCTTGCATGATAGCCGGTATCCGGTAATAGTCATCGGTCTGCACATCGTTGTCGCTTTGGGCTTCTTCCTTAGCCTGTGCGATTTCCTCTTGCTTCTGCTGCCAGGCGGCAAGTTCAGGTTTCAACCTGTCTATCTCCGCTTTGTTCTCATTGTATTTCTGACGGAGAGAAACGGCTTCCTCCACACTGGCATTGGCAATCTGTTTGATAAGCGATTCGTTTTCCTTTTCCAATGCGGATATTTGTGACTGGAGCGCGTAAACCTTGTTGTCCGCTTCCCGCTGCATGGCATCGAGTTCAGACAAATCCAGTTCCTCGCTTTCGGCCGTAGTCTTCATCGCGCACTCCTTGGAATGGGCGTTGAGCGTACTTCCGCATTTCCGGCACTTGTACTGGGTTGTTCCCTGCCCAAGTGTCGCACCGTCCGAACAGGTGACACTGATTGTTACCGTCTCGCATCCTTTCAGTTTCTCTTCATTGGTTGCCTGGTAATAGTTCTGGCTTTCGGAAGCGATATAATAGACATAGCCGTCTTCGTTATCGTTAAACTCAGACAGACGCGCATTAAGTTGAGCCTTGAATGTGTTCAAATCCATGGAATAGGAATCGAACACGTCTTCATAGACTATTTCCTCGTTGTTCCAGCTTTTCGTGACGTGGATTTCGTAGGCGTATGCCTTCTTGGTCTGCTTCTTTCCTTTTTTAATGATATAACTGTTCTGATAATAATTGATAGTGTAACTGAACCCGTCATTGGCATTGTTAAGCTGCTGCACCCTGTTCCTTGACCATCCGGCGTAGCGTTCCGAATTGGAAAGGGCCTGCTCCTTTTGCGATGCGTCGGGATAGAAGTTCGGATCGCTTGTCTTGAAGCGGGTCCATTCACCACCTTCAAGGATGCTCTTGTCATCTGTCGGGGGATAATAGTCGCAGAGGGAGACACTGCCACGGTCACGCCTCGCGATGTACCATCGCTGGGTGTAGTAATTCCCGGCTGTTTCGTCCAGATAATCGGTAATCCACGAAGTGAGGTTGTAGTCGCTGAGCTTGAACAATCCTGCCACATTTTCTTCACCACCCACGATGCCCAGTATGGTCTGTCCGGCATTGTTCTCCAGTTGCTCGAAAAGTCCGTTGTAATGCTCGTATATGTCAATGACCTTGCTGACCTTCCCGTTCATCAGCTCGTGAAACGAGTTCTGTTGCAGCAAGGCGTTCCCGATATTGGTGATTCCCGAAGTGGCAAGACCGGCTCCCATCCGGTAAAGTTTGTCCAAATCGGCTTTCAGGTTTTCCTTGGTGAAGTTGCCCGGCACTTTGGATATGTCATCAAAGAGCCGTTGCCAGTCCACGTTGCCTATCTCGGAGAGTTTTAAGATGGAGGCGATTTCCTCATTGATTTCCAGAAAGGCGATATCGGAGAAAGACAGTGTGCTGTTGGTGACAACGCTCTCAAACTGCATACAGAGGGATTTGGTGTCATCGCACACTTTCATCAGATAACTGCACCAATGGAGTGCGGTCTGTGGAGAACGGAGCATCAGTTTGGCGACAATCCATGTCTTCGGGATAATCTTGTGCGCCACCAAGTGATAAATCCTGCGGTAGTAGTAATTTTCGGTGGCACTGCTCCAAATGCCCAAATCAGTGAGTGCCTTCCTCTCCAGGAACTTGCTGGCAAATATTCCGGCAGTGGCCACTTCCGAAGCCTTGTAGTGTTTCAGTATATTCTGCACCTGCTCGTCATAATACGCTTCTGCAACGGTTCCGGTACCGTAGGCGGCAACCATAGCGGCCACGGTTTTCGCATCGAAGTTCACGCTGTAATACTGGGCATGAACTTGTTGGGCGAAAATCGTGGCTATTGTCATTATTATGAGAGCAAATCGTTTCATTGTTGTTTTGTCTTTGGTTGATGAAGATTCAATACCTCCCCGGCAGCATTCACTTTTTGGGCAAACGGCAGGGACTTGCTTATTCCGGAAGCATCCCAGTCAGCGCAATAACGCTCGATGGCTTCCTTGTGGCTGCATTGCAGTTCAGCCTTGTAGAGTTTCAAGGCTTCTTTCTCGGCTCGTTCCGTCGTATAGGTCATGTAACACTCATGCGGCTCCTCTACACCATACACTCCGCTTGTCGTACCCCTACGGATAAATACCTCACGGAAGAACGAACGCCCCTCTTTATTCTCCAGTCGGTTGATGGTAAAGATTTTCTTGCAGTCCACGTCTGTCAGTCCGAGTATCGCCTTGATAGTATCAAAGCGTTCACGGAACTTGCTTTGGTCAAGCAACATTACCACATCGGAGTTGTTGATGATGGCCTCCTTGACAATCTCAGACCCGATGATGTCCTGAATCTCCTGTGTGACCACGCCCACTGAAGCCCAGAACTTTCGGGCGGTCTTATACATGAATTTGATGTATTCTGCCATAAGAGGGCTGGCTATGGCTTTCCATGCCTCCTCAATGACCAGGACTTTGCGGTTCTTCTTGATACGCATCTTTTGCAGGAACACGTCCATGATGATGAGTGTCACCAAGGGGAACAGGAGCGGGTCATCTTTTATGGAATCGATCTCGAAAACAATGAAGGTCTCGTCAAACAGCGAACTGTCCATGTTCTCGTTCAGCGTCTTGTCGTGGTTGCCACCTCGATAGAAGTCCTTCATCATATACCGGTAGGTGGAAATGTCTATCCCGGTTATACTGTTTTCATTGCAGATGTCGGGAATGCGCTGTACAGAGAACTCATAGAACGTGTTGAATGACAGTGATTCCACTTTCAGTTCCTTTCTCCTGCGTTCTATCTCGTCTATGACAGTTTCTATCCGTGCGTTCCGTTCCGTTTCACTTTCAGCGCGGTTGCCGCTTTTATTTCGCTCGTCAATCAAAAGGCTTTTGCGCAAATCCTCCCGTTGGGGTGGAGTGAAACCATCGAAACCGTTGAAGTAGGTATCGTAATATTCGGTGATGACCTGCTCGATCAGCCTGTCTTCCGTTTTGGTGACCGTCCCTTGGCTGCCTTTCCAAATCAGCAGCACGAGATTTTTCAGGAAACCTGTCTTTTCCACATTCAATTCCTGCCTGTTGATGCGGAAAGGGTTCATCGTAATCGGGCATTCCTCCGTGTAGGAGATATATTTCCCACCCAAATACTCGCACAGTCCCTCGTATGAGTTACCGGTATCTACCATTACCACATCCGTCCCTTGCTCGTGAAGCTGGCGCACAACGCTGTTCATGTGGAATTGATTTTCAATGACTTTTATCGCTGAAAATCAGCTACATAAGAAAATAACGGTACAACTATCCGTTAAAAGAAAAGAGGGAGTGAAAAAGTTGCTTTGAGGGAGTGAATGGATTAGGAAAGGCGTGTGTTTTGAATGAAAGATTTAACCAAACCTTAACATTTTACAAGTTTTTTTATCATATTGAAAAAGCCGCATGGAATTAGGTCAAAACAAAAACGTACTTAAAAAAGGACAAAAAATATGCTCCATAATCTTGTGGATTGTGCCGCAAAATTATGGAGCATGTATGTGGTGCGAAAAGACGCTTAATTATTCAATCTGGATGTCATTACGGTGTCTGAATTTTATTATGCTTTTATCTCCGTTAGTGTTAACCTGCCACCACATATCAGTGTCAGTCAATTTGATTATTTTGTATGGATAATTTCCTGCCCAGACATCATCGCTATCAAGTTCGCCTTGAAATGACACGTCTAACAATGGCTGATTGTTCTCCACTTCAAGGATAGAGAAAGTAAAAACTCTGTCATGCTTCGGAATCCCGGCAACTGTGAGAAAGTAAGTGGTGATATATCCCTGATAACCTCCGTAACCTTCATAAATTTGAGCAGATGTTATATCAAGTATGCAGTCTCTTTCAAAAACCTTCTGGTTGCCTTGGTCAACGACTTCCCAAGTTCCACCAAAAAGTTCCAACTTCGGTGCAAACACAACATCGTCTTCGTTATCGTTACAACCTACCATTACAAATGAAAGAAATGGCAAAATAAAAAGCAATAGATACTTGTTCATAATCAGTGATATTTTTCTATAATAACGTAAATAAAAGGCGTTTATTGCCTTATTAGTGAAATATCTTCAAGGTCGTTGATGTGAAAACATGGCGTGTTTTTTGCTTTGACAGGGAATCCTTTTGATACAAATCCCTTGAAGGGCTGAGAGTCGCGAGATAGTTGTCAAGGAATTATCTTTTGCCATTATAAAACAGGCTTTTGGACGCTTTGAGGAACAATGGCGGTACAAAAAGAGGAAAAATGAGCTTTGAAACGCTGATTTTTACCTGTAAACGAAGGTTCTTTAAGGTATTTGTATTACCTTTGTATTTGGATTGGGGTAACTCTATCCAAGACATACGAAATTAAGAAGCGTTATGCTCAATCTTGTAACTTGAAAACGTAGGACACTTTCAAATGGGACAAGGATTAGCATAGTGACTCCCTCGCATATGCGTGGGTCACTATTGTTACATCTGTCCTAATGGTTTCCTACGACCTTCAAGTTAAGACGTGGCATAGTTGGCTCACGTTTTCTTATAGAATCAACCTCTTGATAGAGTCAATCGAGAATATAGTAAGTAAAAAATGAATAAACTTTTAATCACACTATTTTCATTCCTTGCTATCGCTGTTGTTTCATGCAGTGATGACGATGAACCGAAAATGCCGACTAATGCTATCGCATTGAATATGATGATTGGAGATAGCGAAACAACCATTGGCGGCTCTGATGTTTTCATCAATGCTTCCAATAACTTCACATCGTATGATTGTGGAATTGCAGACCTCGGTAGAAAAGGAGGTTTCAATCAGAACCCAAATCTATCGCAGCTTGCCCAGGAGATTGCGGTTACGCCCGGCAATTTCTACCAGATTGTTCTTGCCAACAAGGTTCAGACAGTTGCCGGAGACCGGGCACTTCCTATCAACACCAACTACTACAACGTTTATGTTGATTCATGGATTTACGATAAGGACAAAGATATAGCCGGAGCAAAAATCAGCTATACTGAGTGTTTCCCCGAAGTCAAACAGCTTCCCGAATGGGACAGCCATTTCTCCGGGACCCATCAAAATGACGGGTACGGCAAGGAAAGAGCGACATTCACGTTCTCCAAAGGCTGCCATATTGACAAGAATGTAGATGCCTATTTCACAGATGGATATAATAACCTAACTGATGAACTCGAATTCGAGATAAAAGAAAATCAGATAGTGATAACTTATCCGTATTTAACCAGCCATCAGCCGGATGTCAGACTTTTGATCCGCTATGAGAGCGTGTATACACGTGTATTGTTGGACTTCGAATAATCCGATGCAGAATCATGAACCATCGATTCAAATTTCTTTCAATACTTGCTGCCTTAATATTGTTTACGGCTTGCACTACATCGAAGTCTACAGTTTCAACGAATGTCAACCTGTCACGATATGAGTATGCATCTATAATCAATAACGACACCTATCATATTCCGGCAGAGTTGATGGAGTACGAGATTCAGCTTTTTGATGCTGTGGAGAACTCACACTTAAAACTTGTAAGTGATGCCAGAATCTACGAGTTGACACCGTCACAACAGGAAAAACTTTTGTTAGTCAAGTATGGCGTAAACGTGAAGTACAAAATTGGATTTTTGTCCGCTGAATATCAGGGCTTTAAGAAAGGAGAATAAACAATGGGTAACGATTTAGAGACGAACGAAAGACTTCGGTCTGCTTTCTTTTTCCATTGTTTCAAAAAAACTCAATACAAAGATATTACTTTTCAGAAAAAAGCCTATCTTTGCATAAAATTTAGTATAAACAAATCATGTCAAGCATACGCTGTGCATTAGCACGTACCTTTAGAATCCGTGCATAGTCTATACTGAGAAAGGTTTTCTCAGTTTTCTTATAGCCCTCAAATCTTCTGAGGGCGGATTTTCTATTATTATTTATTAATCAGGATTTTGATGCAGATGCTATATCTGTGTCTATATTCATTTATAAGAAAACAAGTATGGACTTAAATAAAAAGCATTTATTATATCTTACTGTATTTTTCCTATTTCTAAGTTTGAATGCTTCGGGACAATCGAATAGCATTTCAGGAAGAGTACTTAATCAAAACACAAAAGAATCTGTTGAATACGCCAGTGTTGTTCTATTCAAGCAGGATTCCGTATTCCTAAACGGAACGACAGCTGATTCAATTGGAAGATTTGTATTTACAAACCTCACTTCCGATGATTACGTATTGTCGGTATCTTGTATGGGCTTTGAAGCTAAAAAAATCTTGTTACAAAACCTTTCAGAATCGGCAGAAATAGACGTGTTATTAAATGAAAGTGTATTGTCGCTTGGTGAGATTGTTATTTCAGCTTCATCCACAATCAATAAAATAAATCAGCGAATAGTTTTTCCGACAAAACTACAACTTAACCATTCGGCAAACGGAATGCAACTATTGAATACTATGATGCTTCCAGGATTGAACATTAACCCAATGACGAATACGATTTCATCCTTCGATGGCGGGAAAGTCATGTTGCAAATCAATGGAGTAAATGTTACTTCAGAAGAGATTCAGACTTTGCAACCATGTCAAATTAGGCGGGTTGAATATTTGGATTACGCAGGAATAAGATATGGAGCAGCATCTAAAATCGTTAATTTTATTGTTATAAGGGACGATAAGGGTGGTGTTATCGGAGTGGACTTGATGAACTCTTTGAATATTCTTGCGGGCGGCGATGTGCTTTTCGCCAAGTTTAACAAAGGGAAGTCGGAATATACATTAAATTACACAACCGCTTTTCAGAAATTCAATAGCAATAATCGGACACGTACCGGAAGCTATCAGTTTGAAAACTCAACTCCGATACAGAGAGATGAAATCGGAGATGGTGGAGATTATTCATATCAGATGCATGATGTTACTTTCGGATATAACTATCAACAAAGTGATTCGGTATTCTTCAATGCAAAGTTGAAGTATGCTTTGACAAATCATCCGCATAATGATTTCAAAAGTAATTTGATAGAAAATGGCATAAAGATAGGGCAGATATTTGATGGCGTTAGTCAGAAAATAAATACCCCTTCAATAGACCTATACTATGAGCGTGGTTTGAAGAATCAGCAAAAAGTCTATGCCAACATTGTTGGGAGTTATGCCAAAGTAGAAACAGGTCGTAATTATATAGAATACGACAATGCCAATACTCTTTTCAAAGAGCAGTTCGGTTTGTCATCTGATAAATATTCATTGATAGCAGAAGGTATTTACGAGAAGGGCTTTACTTATGGCAGTTTGAAATTTGGAGCAAAGCATATTCAATCGTTTACGAAACAAGAAGTTCAGCAAAATGGAGTTTTTAAGTCCGATTTGAATCAAATGGAAACTTCCGTTTTTTCAGAATGGAATCACAGTAAAGATAAATTCAGCTGTTCTCTTGGGTTAAAGGCTAATCGGGTACATTTTTCTAATATCTCAATTAATAAGAGTTATTATAACTTCTTGCCTAAAGCCATGTTGGGATATAGATTAAATGAAAATTCTTTTATTCGTTACGATGTGGAGATGAGCCAAACCAACCCGACTTTAGTTGAGTTGACTGACACGGAAATAAGGCTCGACCCTTATCTTGCCGAAAGAGGAAACTTGTTATTAAAGCCTTACAGCAATCTGAACAATAACCTTTTTTACGAACACAAAAAAGGCTTGTTTACATTCAATGCTAACCTACGACATCATTACAAGCATAATCCCATCATGGAATCAGTCAAAGAACAAGGTAATATTTTCCTGATAATACCCGAAAATATGAAGAGTTGGAACAAGTATAATGCAGAAATGAACCTAAAGGTGGGAATGATAAAAAACATACTGCAATTTTCGCTTACAGGTGGGTACAATCATTTCAACAGTCAAGGGAACAATTATTCTCATGAATACTCTAATTTCTATTATAGTGCGAATGTCTTGGCAATGTATAAGAAATGGATGTTTATCGTTCAGATACAGCCATTTGATGAGAAGCTGTATGGTGAAACCGTTATTAAGAGTGGTAATTATCATTATTTAGCCATTCAATACAATACCGATAACTTCTCTTTTGGTATAGGAGCGTTCAATCCATTCAAGAATGTTTCACGTACTGTGATAGAGAATAAAAATAATCAAGCACCTTTCAGACGGGAAAGTTTCAGTAGTGCTTCACAAACCATCGTTGCTACTCTTACGTGGAATTTTAGTTTTGGAAAAACTCATAGTTCTGGAAACAAATCTCTTAATAATCAAGATGCGGATTATGGAATAAAAGGCAGTTACAAATAAAGTCTATTATGAATAAAATAGATTTGAAGTTATTCAGGCTATTGTCTGATGCTTCACAAGTGACAAATGAAGAAATGCAAGATGCTTATACGCACTTTATGGAGTTGGTAAAGACTATTAGTCAATCTAAACAAAGCTATTCTGAAATATTTCGGATGTTAAGTATTACTCGTATTGAGCTTGATTTTCTGGGAACATCACCTCTTTGCGAGTTGGAAAAAAAAATAGGCTCAAAAAAACTTATCAGCGAAAGGCGATTTTATTTCTTGAGTCTGAAATTGACTTACTGAAATTCACATTTAGACAAACGAATCAGCTTATTAATAAAAACGTTATTCCCTACAACTCAAAAGTATATTTCGTCCCCAAGTCGCAAGGCTTGGGGATTGATAGCGTGGGAGAATTTGCTGTTTCATTTGAACTTTCAGGACAGTTCTTTAATGAAGAAGGAAATCCTGCTCCATATATTCATATCGCCCATGCTCTGGAGCAGGCATTCAATTTCACGTTCGGGGATGCCCACAAGTCAAAAGAACGAGTATTCAAACGCAAGCCCTACAACTTAACCAAAGCGTTAGATTACCTGAAAAATCTTATCGTTCGTGAAAGCCGCAAGAAGAAGATGAAAAAAGATGATTTTGTAAATCGTTAATTTACATGAATTTACAAATCTATTTTAGGGGAGTCCATAGGGATTCCCCTATTTTTGTTGCTTCGTTCTGCCGAACTTTGGTGCGTGTATAGTGAGATTAATTTTATTAATCTCACGGTTGAGTTTGACAGCCGTATGGCTTTTTCCGCTTGCCCGTCCTGACTTGACGTGCCATAAGCGTTCTTCTATTTTCAGTTTGGTACTGAACTGGGCGATACTGTTGCCGATAATGATTTTCCCAATTATCGGGTAAGCAGTGTTTTCTCCGACACTACTTTTTTCTAATCTACTTTCCCGTTTCAGGTAAAAAGACACTTTTAATTCGTTGCTCATAACACTCACATTTTTAAGTTGATAAAATTACTTCCATTGTGAGTTATTTGAACAATGTAAACCGAAGACAAACAGCGTTATAGTCAGCCACTTAAAGGCACTCAACTGCTGTGTTTTGCTCCGCCTAAAATGGGTAACGGGATAGAAACGGAATGTTTGCTTTTATCCGCTAAAAACTGCATTTCACCCACTCGGCAACCAAAGACATTCAAAGCCAATTACTTCTCATTATCAATCAATTACTCTCTTTTTCTTCCTTTCTCGTTTTGTGCTTCCTGTATAAACGTGCAACCCGAAGAGACTATTGTTACAGTCAATTTTATAGACTATAATACAGGGCGTCCTGTAGCATCATGCAAAGGCGCATATTCCTCTCTTGGGGTTGCAGGAGCTTCGCATGATATAAAAGGAGCAATAAACAGGGTTGCAAAGCAAATATCTGACACATTCAACCCTCAAAAGTGAAAATCTATCTTAGGATTCCACCTCGCCCTCTATCAATCTTCCAATCATACCGACCTTCCGCGACATCGCCAACCTCGTTGAGTGTATGGCGATGTTTTATTTCATCAAAGGGCTGTCGGTGTTCCGCATAGTCACAGAGCCATGTGCCGACCGCTTTCCGCTGCTCGATGGTTTCGCCGTAGCTCTGCATGACGCTCTTGATGTCGGCGGCTTCGGAGGGAGAGAAGATTGACTTGTGCCGTTCCGTGGCGAAATGGATAATCGCTTCAATGGCTCGCCTGAACACCTCGCTTGCCTTGTAGAGAATATCGGCGATGATATTCAGAATATCCCGGCTCGATTTCAGCGCACCTTGCAACTGTCTTATGGTCTTGTCCTTCTCCGCCGTTGCCCGGCTCACCGCCATGCTAATGCGGTGCTGCTCCCCGGTCTTCTGCTCCCGGAGCTGCCGCAGAGCCGTGTCCCTCTCGGATTCATAAGTGTCAGCGATTGCCATAGCACTGTCTCGCTCCAGTTCGACCGTCCGCTTCGCCTCGGTCAGTGCCTTTGTCCGCTTCGCCACCTCTTTCCTGACTTCATCGGGGAACGATTCTTTGATATGTTCGTTCTCGGCTTTCAGTCTCTCGTTCTCCTGCTCGATGGCTGCGTACTTGCCCTTGCCGAAAAGGTTGGCGATGCCGGACTTTATGCTGTCCGTATTCTCCCTGTCAACCTCTCTCGCACGTTCCTCCTTTTCGGCGATTTCGCTGTCAAGTTCCTCGCTGCGCCGCTGCTTCTCCTCGTTCCTGATCTGGAGTTTTTCATGTTCGGATTTGGCATTGTCCGTCTCACGGATCGCGGCATCCCTGTCGGCTTCGGCTGCTTCCTTTTCCGCCTTTACCTGTTCGGCTTCCTGCTTCTGCTTGGCGATGATGAAGTCAGCACGTTCAAGGTGCTCCTTTCCCGTCTGCTCCTTTGAGGTGCCCCTCTCCATGTCAAGACACTCAGCCAAAAGCGTCTGCATATCGCTCATGGCTTTCTCGTCCAGTTTGCAGGATTTCCCGGTGTCGTGGTTCATCCAGTCCCATACGATATGGGCGTGAAGGTTGGGCTTCCATGTGGCGGTATCTCCGGGAGTGCCGTAATGCCCCTCGTCACGGTGGATGAAGATTTGCAGTGCCGTGATTCCCCACCGCTCCTTGCACACCTCACAAAAATGCTGCAACTGCTCCAAAGTGGTATCATTCTTGATTACCACGACACCCTCTTTGAGCGGAGTGCTGCCGCGCACGACGGTCACCTTCCCGGTCTTCTTGTTCACGCGTTCCCGGTCTTTGGTCTGCATCGCCCGACCTGTCTTTTCCTTTACCATCGCGGCTATCTGATTGTAGCGTTCCGACAGCGAAGTGCCGCCGAAATCAGGTGCTACCCATGTCTCGTTTGCCGCCATGAGGTCAGTGCGGACATAGAACTTTTCCTTGCCGATATGTGCGAGGTATTCCGCTGTCCGCCTGTTGTGCGCCTCGCTGCTTCCGATGTTGCAGGGCTTGATGTTGATTGATGTCTTCTGTGCCATAGGCATGATGATGTTTACAGATTTACAATAGGGAAAGGGTCATTAGGGCGGAGCCTTAATCGGAGGGTGCAGGGAGAGGGTCACTTCCTGCTCGGGGTTCTCAGGGGTAGAGACCTCTGAGCGGAGTTTCCAAAGAGAGGGTCACTCTTTGGTCAGGGGTGTTGGGGACTGAAAGCCTCCGACCGGGTTCTTAGGGCAGAGCCATAAGTGGGACGGGGCAAAGCCCAGCCCCTCGGGAGAGCCCACAACTACGGAAGCGAAGCGTGTAGTTATAGTGGGCTATATCTGGACAAGCCCAGTCAGTCACCCCACGACAACGGAGTACCGCTCAAAAACGCTCCCTATGCTTCCCGACCTGCCGAGCCTATGCCGGAGTAACCTCGCCGCCATCCGTGCCGTCCTGCGCCTCGCTGTAGCTCCCTGCGCCGTTTCCGCCGGATGCCATGTCGCCACTGTCTATGATATACCGATTTGCGGCTGTGTCCGCCATGAACATATCGGACGGCGGATTATGGCTGTCGCCGTCATGCACATCGGCTGACGGATTGGAACTGGCTGACAAAAGAAGGGAAGAATAAGAAGAATAAAGGGATGCCGCGCCTGTCGCCTGGCTGTCCGTTTCCTTCCCTCTTGTGTGGCAGTCAACGGCTGCGGCTTCCAGTTCATCCCCTGATGGCAGACTGTCGGAAACAGGTGTCCGCACATCGCCTGTCTGTCCTTTGGCGGTAGCCGAAGGTCTGACATAATGGGGATTGGTGATAAGGACACCTCCGACATACCAGCCAGTGAGAAAATGCAGGGAATGAACGGAAGTGCGGTTGTTGGTTCGGGTGGTCAGCATACCGAGGCGGTTGAATCTGGCGATTAGCTTGCCGACCGTCTTACGGTTGCAGTCCAAAAACTCCGCAAGCTCCACATCGGAAGCCGCCACCTGTCCCACCTCCAGCACAATATCAATGCCCTTGATTTTATAGGCGGTTCTTGTCCGCACAGCACCATTCATCAGACGGAAGAGGCACTTTTGCCTGAGAGGGGAAAACCTGCCTTCCAAAAGAAAATCCCACTGTCCGGCAGAAAGGATGGTGCAATAGTGTATGTTCTGTATCTCGTTGCTCATGGTCTGTGACATTATGGTGCTACTGCGGACATCCGGCTGTTGCCGTCCGTCAACGCTCCCGGCTTGCGTTTCTTGCCGTTGCGCAGTTCTTCAAGCCGTCTTTCAATATCACTCTCGTTGGCTACTCCCGATGTGCCTCCTTGTTTGATCCAAGCGATGACTTCATCCTCGAAGAAGTAGAGTTTGTTGCCCCTTTTGTGATACGGGATGCGCTTGTCGGAGGTCATGGCATAGATGGTGGAAGCCGATTTGCCGAGAAGTGCCGCGACTTCATTAAGGGTGAGAAGGGTGCGACACTCGCCATGCTGCTGAGGTGTCATGCCGAGCACTTTCTCCACCTTGTCGGTGAGCAGCCCCACCTTTTCGATCAGCATGGAGACCGCCTGCGGCAGTTGTTCAAATGTTATGTTGTTCATATACTGTTGTGTGTTTATTGCTGTTTGAGTGTAATCTGTTCGGATGCCTTGCGCTTCAGGTCGCTCACGACATCGACATAAACCTGTGTCGTTCCCACGTTGCTGTGCGTAAGCATCTTTGAAATGGTATAGAGGTCAGTCCCGGCGGCGAGTTGCAGGGTCGCGTAGGTGTGCCTGAACCCGTGGAACGTGATGTGCTTCCTTATCCCGGCAGACTTTATCCAGTCTTTGAGATAGAGGGGAAGGATTGTCTTTGTCAGCCCCTTGAACACCTGACCCTCGCCGCGCTCACCGCACAGCGCGAGTGCTTCATCCGACAGCGGCAGCACTGCTTCCGTCCGTGTCTTCTTGGTGACGATGTGCATGCACCAGCCGCCGTCAGCTCCTCTTATGATGTTCTCCCATTGCAGACGGATGATGTCGCTGATGCGCAGCCCCGTAAGGCAGGAGAACAGCGCGGCACTCCTTATGACAGGCTTCTCGCAAGGGGTCTCGGCAAGCATCCTCACCTCTTCAAGCGTCAGGAACTCGCGCCTTGTGCTGTCCTCCTTCGCGTGTTTCAGCCGTGGGGCGATATTCTCCTTGATGCGTCTTTCCTCGTAGGCGATGCGGAGAACGCATTTCAGCTTGTTAAGGTTGTTGTTGGCGGTCGAAGCCATCATCTTGCCCTTTGTCTGAGTGGTGAGCGACAGCAGGTAGGTAAGGAATCCCTGGCAGTATTCCAGTGTCAAATCATCGAAGGTGCAGCTTCCGCAGCAATACTTTTCAAAATGCTTGTAGGCGGTGTTCCAGTTCCTGAAATTGTCGTCGTCAGCCATCTTTGAGCGGAAGTATTCAAGGAAGCTCTCCTTGCCACGGTTGCGGTCGAGGAAGCCGTACTCCTCGTTGATGATGGCTTCGGTTCTGCGACACTTGATAAGCTCGGCATTGCGGAGCATGGTCTTGTTGAACTCTGTCTCGAATTTGTCTTTAGGGTCGGCATAGATGTATATGCCGAGATACTCCCGTCTTGTCGGCTTGCCAGTCTTGGGATGCCGCACTGCCGGGTAATAGTCAAGGTAAAGTGATACCTGTCCGTTCTTGATGGGTCGTTTCCTGACCGTCACTTTCGTGCAGATGTTTGTCATATCGGTTGTGATTTTTAATTGTTGTCTGATTCATTGTCCGGCTCTCTCTTGGCTTTGGTGCTTGCGCTCTTTCGCTCCGACACCTTCCGTGCCTCGTCCCAGTCGGCTTTGAGGTAGTAGAGGCGGTTGCCGTGGATGCGTTTCGTCCTTACCCCGTGGGTGAGCGCGAACCTGCGGACTTGGGTTTTTCCCAGCCCGAACAGGCGCATGATGTCGAAACAGGAATACCAGTGCTCCGATAGGTTGCTTCCCAGCCGTTCCGCTTCCTGAGCCATAGCCTTGTCAACCTCCGCTTTCGGGAAGCACTTTGTGGCATTGGCTTTGACACAGGGTATCGAGTAGCGCATACGGAGATTGTAAAATCGCCCGTAGGTATAATTGAATTTCCGGCATATCTCAGCCATCGTATAAAGGTCGCCTCCGGCACTCTCTTTTTCCGTGAACGTGTCGCGCACGGACTGCTTGTAGTTAGCCGCCGGAATGAGCTGCCGTTTCGGGCTGCCCTTCGCTTTCTTCTTTCCCTCCTTTTGGGAAAGGTCTTTTTCAGTGTTCGGTGTATCTTCGTTCATCTTCTTCTTTGTCTTTTTACCCTGCTTGGCGAAGATTGAAGCACTCCGCTTGCAGTAGGTTGTCTCTCTAATCATCAGAAAGAAATCCTCCCTGGTGATGATTGTGATGTGGTATGTCAGTCTGCAAGCCCGGAGAGTTCCTTTGTAAATGAGGTTATACACTGTCCGGCTGCTCACTTGCAGGATGTCCGCCACTTCCCCGATGGTGAGGAAAGGCTTGTCGGTCATGCCCCGGTCATATCCGGGCTGACCTGTTAAATTGTGTTTAATTTGACGGTCCATTATCGAAGAAATTTGTTGCACGCTCTTGAAAGCTGTTGCACGTTGCTGAAAGGAAGTCGTGCCGTGTGACCCCTCTCGCGTGGTACAATCGCGGTACAAAAATACTCCGAAAAGGACGAATCGCCAACAGGCGAAAATCTCGTTTGTTAAAATCTATTAGCTGAAAATCAAGGTATTATAACGCCGATTTTTGCAGCCATTTGTCGCCGTTTTGCCCTCCGAAACTCCATGTGGAACGACTTGCCGCTGCCACTTGGACCCAAACAGAAAAAATTGCTGTTGTCGGTCAATTTCTCCGCGCCCTCTTTTCCTGTGATGTCGATAGCCACAGGCACGCCTTGCCTGTCCGTGTAATATATCTTCAAAGGAGTTTTCTCGCTATGCAGGATGCGTTCCTTATACATCAGACAAGCTGCCGCATCACCCAAGGTAAGGAAACGGTCATAGTCGGGATTCATACCGTAACAGTTGCCCGGAAAGGAGTTGACGAACAGCTCCAACTGGTTGTAGGCTCTTTTGGAAATATGGATGCCCATCCTTGAAAACTGGTTTTCCAGATGGTTGGTGCTTTTGTGGAGGTCGGTGTCCACGGACATGGCTACTACAAGATTGTAGTGCGTATAGACCAGTTGCTTGCTTTCCCTTGCCACCACCTCCTGCACACGCTTGATGTCCTCTACCGCCATCTGGTTGCCGGGATTGGGCATACTCGCATGGCGGTTCTTCTTTTTGTCAAGCAAGGCCAGTTCTCTCTTTTGGTTGGGAATGAATATCATCTGGTTATACACCACCGCTTCGGTATTGGGAATGCCGGACACAACAGACACCAGATCCATCGGCATACTGCTGTTGTTGACCTCCACGTTGGTATAGGGACGGATGACAGACGGCAGGCTCACGTTATCCACATCCACAAGGCTATACACCTTGCACCGTTTGTCTCCCATGGAGATACATTCGTCATCCACCTTGAAGTTAGTCATGGAGACCACCTTGTCACGGAAGTTCATGGCGAAATAACGGTCAACATATTCATTGACTTCCTGCCTGTTCAGGAATCTCACCTGTACGCCGGAATCACGCAGCTGATCGTGAACCTTGCGTATCTTTACAAGGAAGTCTCGCCACTTCTTGCCGTCAAAAGAAAACAGACGGCTTTTCTTGATTTCCTGAGTGATAGTCAGGTAACATTCGCTGTCGGTATAAGGTCTTCCGTTGAAGTAACGGAAATAGGATGTGGAGAGAAATTCACGGTTCTCGTCGCTCTCTTCCGTGAATTTCTTCCGGATAAAAATATCCTGCTTGTGTATGGCATAGCCTTCTCCCAAAGTCTGGGCAATGGCGGTGAAAAGTTGCGTGAACTCATAGTAAGAGTCGATATTGGCGCAATACTTCTGTACCGGGTTCTCCAGTTTCAGCACGGCGGAATATTCTCCGGTCTTGGTATATACCACACCAATCCCGTCCGCTTCTTCCACGGAGAAATAGATGTCCTGAAAGATGCGTTTCCGCTTGCCGCCAGTTCCAAAGGCATAGACCGACACGGCCATGCCCACGCAAAGGGCAATGAAGACTATGAAAACATATATAATCATTCGGCTGTTTACAATTAAGGGCAGGCTGACCTATTGAAAGGCCAAGCCCACCCACGTTCAACATTCAATATATCCATTCATGGTCAAATGGTTTTCTGTTACATTTTCTTTGAGTAGGCATAGATGAACACCCCACGTTCCTGCCGTTTGCTGTGCAGTCCCTTGCGCTGCTTGAACAGAATCAGTCCCACACCGCTTGTCACGGTGACGGACAGGACAATCAGGGCAAGGACGAATCCTGCCACACAGTATGCTATGATGAAGCCGACAATGGCGATGCCTATCGTGGCTGCCGCCCAATAGATATAGCGACCCTGAATACCCATAAATTCAAGGGGACGTTGCAGCCCCTTGAACAATGGATAATCCGGATAGTGTTCCTCTTTCCCGTTCATGGTACCTGCGGTTTAGGAGAGTCCGAAAAATAGAGGAAGTGCCTGGGCTGCCGCGATAAGGAAGATACAGGCTCCGACCACCATCATGATCTTCTTCTTGAAATCTTACTGATTACTCGTAACGTATTGATAACCAATACTAAATGAGGTAACAAAATGACGAAAGAAACAAATTAGGAACAACAAAACCAAGAAACCTAACATTGAAAACATGAGAAAACAAAAATTAACACGGAAAACAATAGTAATTTTCCGATTTTGACATTTTAAGAATATGGCAAAAGAGCGATATTCATGAACGCATCCATGTATCTTTCCGTGTTGGAAAATCAAATGTTTAGTTCCATTTTTACAGATTATATTTCTATTTTGTCTAAATTACGACGGAATATCGTAGATTTTCAAGGGATTATAACCGATTATCACTACAAAATGTTATTTTTGTAGCAGGAAATGAGTATAAAACAGCATTTCATTGTAATGTACAATACAAAGTAAAATATAATGAACGTAATATGAAACTAAGAGATAAAGATACAAAGAAATATTTGCTCACAGTATTTGTGGCTACATTTGTTGCCTATATTATTCCTGCAGTGGTCTTGTACTTGGGATATTTTATGGGCATTATGCTTACGATTTGTATTTCCTTGTTTAACTTGAGTATGGCTTTGCTTGCTTGGCTTTGGGCAAAATCTGTTAGAAAGGAATTTTTGCTGAAAAGACAAATAATATTGAATAGTCTTGTGACGTTGCTTTTGATAGGCATTATTTCCTTAGTTGTAACCAATGGGGCAGCCTTATCTTTGAGTCTCATGGTGTTTGTATGGTTGGGGATATTCAATCTCTTGCCCATTTGTATCCACTATGCCATTTATTCTTTTATTTCAAAAAGAACCAATTCAAAGAAAGAGAGGCCTATATGAAGTATATAGAATTGTTTTGGAATAGGCTATATTATTGCATTTTTAACTGCGATAAGAAAACGCAAACTCTTTTAAACAGATTTTTTGAATGTTTGTTTTACTGTTTGAAGTTTTACAGAAATCGTAAAGGGAACAACACAAGAATACCTTATAACGAAACTGTAGGAATATGTGTATCGGATTATATCATGATTGGATTTACTTGTCTGTTGATATGGACTTTGTTCAATCTCGTATCCATATTATTTCCATGTGTTTCTTTACTGCCTTTAGGCAAGACTGTGTTTATCCTTGTCTCAGTAGTACCTTGCCTCTTTATAAATTACTTTTTCTTATGGAGAAAGGATAAATATCTTAGGTACTGGGAGGTGTTTGCTAAAGATACGCCAGGAATCAGACGAGTATGGTATTGCATAACTTGCGTATGTTTGCTCCTCGTCTGGCATATATTTATATTTAGCATGATAATAATGTCTAACTAAAAAGAATCAAATAATGGAATATTTACCTCTTTGCGGAATCCTTTCTTTTATAACAGGTATAGCCTTATTGTTCCACACAATAAGAAAGCGAAAATCAATAGGTCTCATTTTGTATGTTACTTATTTGATTTTTGCCATCACTTGTGTCTGCTTAGGAATTTACTGCATTATCCGTAACCAATACGACGAGTTGTGCGCCATCATTTTCGGCATAGCATTCACAGTCTTTACTTATAAGAGCAAAGACGAGTTTCCTCCAAGTTTTACCATTAGCTATATCAATTATCTTCAAGGATACGTTGCTGGCTTAGGCTCAATACTTTATGGCTTGGCCAAAATTTTTTTGGAATAACTTAAAATAATTTATCATTATGGATGCAACAAACTTTGTCGAAACAATATCCCAACTTGTTCCAAACAAGCAGGATATTCTAAGAAATACAACTTGCTCAGAAGAATTTGCTGACATTTATATCCAAGATTTATCAATAAAGAGAAAAGCTACGCATACAGATGTGTCGCCTAATTTCCCTGTCATTGACTTGATATTCAATTATGACTTGTCGAAACTAAGAATCCAGGTCTATTCATTCAATGACGTGGACGATGTTGCAGAAAACGACCAATTTATATATGTTGGTTGGGTTGAGGCTTTTCTTCTCGCCATTCTAAAGGAAACTGGCGAAATCGTAGCAACAGATTGGGCAAATCCTTGCTCGATCGTAAGTTACATTGCTAAAAATCAAGGTGCGTTCTTGGATGTGTTGGTTGAGTTGGAAAAGTTTAGCCAAAAACTTGTCTTCGGTTTTATCACGGAAAAGGAAGAAAATGAAATAAACAAGTATATTCAATCTGTAGCAGGAGGAAGCAAGTACAATCCGATAAATTAAAAGGCAAACTGCTATAATATTAACTTTTAAAGAGACCTGATTAAAATAATAGAAATGACAACAGAATTTAGTTATTTAACCTTCTCCGTTTTCGAGATCAGTGATTTCAATCTATTTATTGATACTGTGAAAGTTATATTCAAAAAACAACTGATAACAGGAACGGCTGAAATCTATTCGGAAATACCAAATCCAAATGGGTGGGTTAATCCACAAAGTGGAGGCTCCCATTTTCCCAAATTTAGTTGCTGGCAAAATAAGATATATCCAGACAAAGTGTTTTTTATATCAAATTATGAAGATGGACTGTCTAATGTTTGCAGAATCATACAAAAACATTTGAGATGTAACATTATTACATGTGCATTATCCAATGAAACTGAAACCGATAATCCATTTTTCAAATTCTATTTTTCCAATTCCAATTTAGAAGAACGATTAATTCAAGCATACAAAGAAGATAGGTGGATTTTTTATGAAAAGGGAAAGCCGCTCTCTTTTGAAAATTTGGATTATTACAAAAGAAGACGAATTACAGACAGACTAAATAATAATATAATTAAAGAGTATATGATTCGATTAGGGATTGACATAAATACAATTGATGCCCAAATAAAGGCAGGTATTGTATATGTCCGTAAAAAATGGTAATTCTTAGTGATACAACAAATAAAAATCCGAAGCCTAAGGTGACAAGAGCCGAAGGTCTTTCGACTTTTATCACCTATTATAGCATTGTGCAATCATCATCCCTATACATCCTGCAATCACAAAAAATCCAATGATAAAGAAGAACCAGAAGAACCACTGGGCATAGTGCCCGAGATAGCAGCCATCATATTCTTTGTATCGTTCACGGACTTTTTTCCGTTCATCAGCAAACATGGAATTTACCTCACGGATATGCGTCTGCATCTGTGCGGTCATCCATTGGCGTTCTTTGGCAAACAGTTCTTGAATCTTCTGCCAGTCAGCATCATTGACATTTACAGACACCTTTAATTTTGTGGGAGCATTCTCCAAGACCTTATCTATATGCTGATTGATAGTATCAACCTTTTGGCTGATAGTAGTCACAGCACCACCTAATTTGGCTTCTGCACGCTGATACTGCTGAATGGCAGACTCCAGTTCAAGTGTGGCATTGATGAAGGTGTCGGTTGCCTTATCAATGTCCTTACTCAACTGCTTCAACTCAGGAACTCGGTTTACAAGTCCATCCTCGGCTTGCTGTTCCTCAACCTCGTTTTCGACGTCATTCAACATGTTGTCGAAGTCGGATCTTTCTTCTGTGTCTATGTTTATCTTGCTTTTTCTGATTGCCATATTGTCATTGATTTATCGGTGGAAACTTCTGCTGCGTGGTTTAGGCTTGCACATGGCATGAGCCATCTGTGCGCAACGGTGGGCAAACTTCCAGTCATCTTCATCGTCTTTCTTACCCCAACCAGAAGAAGGAGCAGAACCGCCACCGCCACATGACTCAGACATGGAAGTGGCAGCATCAATATACCCTGCAAACAACAGCATCGCTACATGAGCGACATTCTCTGTTGTCGCTATATTATTGTCCTCTGGAATCTGAGCCTCATTAGTAAAGACATCTTTGATTGAGTTCGGAACCCACACCTTCTTGACTTCATCGCCAATGTTGATTGTGAATGCCGTTTGTGTAATTTGAGGTTGCGCTTTTGGTTGTGATGCTGTTGGAGTCTGAACGACAGGACGAACTGGGCGAGGCGCAGGAGCAACGGATGGAGAAACAGGCTTTGTCTTGACTTGTGTAGGTTGTGGGTGCAGTTTCTTCCATGTGTCTTCTATCTTTGATGCCATAAACTTTCTGCCAATCTCAGAAGCCTTGAACACAGAAGCATTCTTGCCGACTGTGTAGCCGACAAGTTTCCGTTGTTTGTCGTAGCGAGGTTTGACCTCATAGCCTTTCATGCGCAACAGATTGAAGTATCTGTCTATATTGAACTGTTGCATATCCTTGAGAGTATGTTCGCAATCCTCCGCAAGCTCCACTTTCCGCATATTCCGAATTTCCTGCGGTTGTTCCCACCCATGCCGCATATTGATGATTTCCGCAGCCTTCATTGCCCGAAGATGAATATCATGCACATCGTTGGTGTTACCCTCCATATCCACACGACAACAATCAATGTGAAGATGTAGCGTTCCAGACTTGGAGTCAGAATGCAGTCCACCCACATTCATAGAATTGGTGAAATTGGTCTTTATTTCATTGGAGAAACCATTGGGCGTAAGTCCAACAGAATCCAAAACTTCCAATGCTTCGTCTTGGAGGTTTGCCCAATCTTCAATCGTGAAGTTTGCAGACTCTTCCTTTGATGGGGAAAGTACAAAAGTGGTCATGAACCTTTCCAACTTTCTGCCCACCGTCCTTTCCGCCTGATGATACTGGCAATGATGCTTCATCATGTACCAGATGGCGGTAGGGTCAAGACCATCGGGCATATTGTTCACCTTGACCGTCTTTGCATTCTCCTTTTCCAATGCGTACCTTACGGAGTTACCTCCATACGATACTACCTTTGCGAGCATAATCATAATTGTTCCTTTGATTGGGTCTGTACGTTTGTTGCGATATTCTCTTCAATGCTATACCAATGTTGGATAAGTCCAGCAACGGCATCAATCCACCAACGCATGAACTTCTCATTCTTGAAGAACCGAGCCTTTTCCTCAGCCGTTTTCTTGGATAGCACGTTGCTGATTTTTATCAAATCCGTCCTTGCGATGGCGAGAGAGTTGAGAGCGTCCACCTCTTCCTTGGTGAGCCTCATGCGTGGACGGTGCTTCAAGCCAGTCTCAACGACATAGCGGCTCAGACTAATCCCACACTCCTTGGCAAGCGTCTGGAGCTGCTTCAACTCTTCTTTCGTACATCGGTAGGTGTGGACTTCCGTAGGCGGTTTCCTTATGATTTTCTTCTTTCTCATTTGTCCTTGTCTCTGATTAAAATGGGATGATTACAAGCACCTTGCAAAGGTGGTCACGACTGCGAGCCTGCGAGTAGTCCGAGAAACTTTTAGGAATACAGAAAGACGGACACGGCTTCTGTATTACAAAAGGATTTCTCGAAAAGTACCTATAATATGACGGCACTTTTAACAGCGTCCGTCCCCAAAGCTGCTTAAACGTATAACAGTTTGGCGGTAGCCTATGGCGGTCAATCGTCCTTTGGGATGATTTCTCTGTATGGTGGCTCATAAGCCTCTTTATGCCTATTGATTGCCGTTATGGTAACTGTTAGCCTTGTAACCATTGGCATTAGAACCGTTAGACTGTTGTGTTTGACCTCCTGCCAGACGCTATGGATATGTGTTGTGTTCATTCTGTTTGGCATCTGCTTCTTGCAGGGAAGAAGGATTGCCAACAGATTGTCTGGAGTAGTTTTGTTGTGGGGAAATTCCACCAGTAACAGCATCGGAAAGATTACCATTCGTTCCGACCTTACCCACGCTTCTGTTGTCATTAGATGAAGCCGAATTTAGGGAAGAAGAAAAATCTCCAGTAGAAGAATTGCCCTTGTTGTCAGTATCGGATATTCCATTGGCAGAATGTCCATCTTCCTTGTCCGACTTTGTATCATCCTCCGTTGTCGTAACAATTACTCTCGCTTGTGGAACTTCCGTGTGGATGATTGCAGAGCCATCCGCATTGCGCTTCAATGAAAAGCCGTTCTTGACAAATCTTCCGTCCACATACCAACCAGAGAGGGAATGTAGGGTAATGATGCGGTTGTCTCCAACTTTTTGTGAAGAGGAAATGCCCACAGCCTCCATAGCCTGTAAAAGTTTGGGTACGGTCTTGCGGTCTTTATCCCAGAGTTTGGCAAGTTGGGTGTTGTCAACCAGACATTGCCCACACAAGATTTCCACTTGTTGGGTCTTGCTGATAGAAACAAGAGTTGTTTCACGTTCAGCAAGAGAGGCAAGAGACATGAAGCATTCCATGCGGTCAATCTTGTACTTCTTGCAGCGAAGATACTCCATCTGTACATCGGACAGCGTGAAGCAGTAATGTATCTTTTGTTTATCCATGTTCCGTGAATTTTGAATATTATAACCATAACTGGCAAGACTGTTTTTCTCAGTAAAGAGAAAATCATCTGTGCCGTCCTCTCCTTGGGGAAATGTCCTCTGCGATAACATAGAGCTCGCCTTGCAATCTGTCATTAGAATGGCTGCTTAATCGTGAAATGCACTCAATGCAAACAGACTGGGCAAGAAGTTTTCTTCTGCCGACAGTTGCTTCATCATTGATGCCCTTGTTGGCTCCGCATTGCTCGGCAAGCTGATTGAAAGCATCACGCATCCGAAAGTAGCCGTTGCCAGTATTGATGTAGCTCACGGCAAGGTCAGCGACATTTGCCAACTTGCTTCTGTACTCCTCATGGGAAATATCGTCCTTCATCATCGCCATGTCTATTTACAAAGTTCACTCATGTGCCTGGTCGCAGCAGCCTTGGTTTCAGCTTCGGACATACTGCGGTTCTGGCGCATCCAGTTCAAAAGCTCGGACTTTTCAAAATATATAATCTTGCCGTTGGGACGGAAGAACGGAAGTTCATGCTTGTGTGTCATCTTGTAGAGACTGCTCTTTGATATGCCCATGAATAAGGCAGCTTCCTCCAGTGTCAATACTTGCTTGGCATCACGGAGAAGGTTCTCCATTATCCCAATGCGGTGCTCATGTGACTCTACCTTCAAAAGAAGAGTCTCGGTGTCGATAGTTTTGTTCATTATCCTGTAATTTAATTGTTTGTGATTTGTTGTACTGCTTGTTTTGAAAGTGTAGTCCCCAAGGCAGAGAGAAATCCCTGCCCGAAATATGGAGACTACAAAAGTGAAAATAACTGGTTGTTATCCTGAAAAGTTCTGTTTACTTGTTATCCTGTAAAAAAGTTATTCTGCGTGGATGGGTGTTGGTGGCTGCTGTCCGCTTTGTTCTTGGTATCTGCTTGTTCTCTTCACGCTGTTTGCGACCTCGAAAGGCTTTCTTCGTGTTGTCAACAGCCTTGACCTTTTCATTCGTCAGCACATCTGCATAGATGGTGGTGGATTTGAGCGACTTGTGTCCCATTAGCTTCTTGGTAGTCTCAATGTTGCCGGTAACCGCCTGCACCAAAATTCCGAATGTATGTCTGGAGCAGTGAAAAGAGATATTCTTCTCAATGCCCACCTTTTTGGCTATCCTTTTAAGGGCTGCATCCACATTAGCCTTGGCAGGAAGGTGGAACACAAAATCATCATCGCCTTTGGGTGGCATCCATGACAAGGCGGTATTGCCGATTGGTACGGCATTGAGAGCCTTTGTTTTCTTCTGGACGATTACAAGAGTGTTCGTTTCCTCGTTTCTCTTGATGTCGCTCCACCTTAAAGCCTTGATGTCGCTGATACGAAGTCCTGTTAGACAGGCAAAACCGAAAGCCTTTTGTGTCTCTGCTACCCCTGGACTTCTCTCATCTGAAGCCATGAACCTTTTCAGTTCATCGGGAGTGAGATACTGCTTATGTGATGACTTTGGCTTGGGGAAGATGTCTGACTTCTCCAACTGGTAGAAAGGGTTAGCCTTCAACTTACCGAACTTGACCGCCTTGTTGAACACCGTCACTATGCGCTGTTGAACATTGTGAAGGGAGCCTTCACACAAAGGCTTGGCTTCAACTCGTACATACTTCTGTGGTACATAGTCGTTCTTCAACCAAAGGAAGAATGCCTGGAACCATTCCTTGTCGAACTTCCTCAGAGTGATGTGAGGTCTGCGCTTGTTGGCAAGGAACTCGCTCATTAGGTGTTTCAGGTACTTTGATTGGTCAACAATAGCCTTGGAGTAGTCTGTATTGTCGCTCATCCAGTCGATGTAAGTCTGGATCCAGTCCAAGACTTCTGGAGACTCGTCATTGGGGATTTCCTTCACAATCATCAAGTGACCTACCTCTGGGATTGTCTCTGGATGAAGAATGCGCTCTGCCCTTATCTGGTGAGCACGTTGTAATGTTTCTTCGTTCCTTGCTTTGGTCTCTGCATCAACCTCCGGCAACAAATACAGGGAAAGAAATTCAAACTTGCGCTTGCCACCATCGTAGATGTCAAGATACAAGCTTATGTTGTCGTTGGCAAGTGCCTTTTGTCTGATAGTTATTGTCATGTCTCTATATATTTTCGTTGTCAATGATTTATGTGAACATACCGTCAATGAGGTTGATGGCTTCCTCCTTCTTCTTATCCACGATTTTAGCATAGATTTCCGTGGTCTGAATGTTGGAATGTCCCATCAGCTTGCTTGTGGTAAAAAGGTCTGCACCGAGCGTGAGCATCATCGTTCCGAACGTGTGCCGTGAGCAATGGAATGAGATATGCTTCTCAATCCCAGCCGCTTCCGCCCATTTGCGGAGAGCCCTGCCTATAACGGTCTGTGTGGTTGGTATATCAAAGAAAGGAATATCATTTCCTCTTGGCTTTGGCAACCACCGCTTAGCCTCTTCCGAGAGAGGTATTATAACAGGCTTCTCCGTCTTTTGCATTTCCATGTCTATGTATTCGCCTTTTCCGTCAGCGGTCTTGAAGATGTGCATCGGCGCAAGACGGTACATGTCGCTTAATCGCAATCCTGTAAAACAAGCGAAGATGAAAGCCTCCTTGACCTCTGGGCGGTAACTATCCGTAGCTATGAGGGTGCGAAGTTCCTCTATAGTAAGGTATTCTTTCTTGCCTTCCTTGGGTTGGATGCGCTCACGTGCATCAAGTTCCTTCATCGGATTGTTTCGGATAATGCCTTGGCGCACAGCGTTATTGAGAGCAGTGGAGAACATTCCGAGGTATCGGCTTGCCGTATTCTCACTGATAGGTCTTGGCTCGCCATACTTGATATGGGAATTTGGGAAGTTACGCAAGAATTTTACATAACCACGGCAGAACTCCGCATTGACCTCTTCAAGGGCAATGAAGCCTTTGTTTGTCTCGTCAAGATACTTCTCCACGGTGTGCAGCATTTCCACACGGCAATGGAGTGTTGACTTCTTGATGCCGACACCACCTTCACAATACTTCTTTATCCATGTGGTAAGAAGCATCGAGCCTTGCTTTACTGTCTCCCAGTCCTGTATGCCGTGACCATGAAGGGCTTTGATGCGCTCTGCCTTGATGCGTTCTGCAACCGCCATAGTCTGCTTGTTCTGTTCCTTGCAGACAGGGTTGATTTCGGGAACGAGGTAGAGTTTGAGGTATTCATACTTCCTCACTCCCTTATAGTAGATGTCAAGATAGATGCTCTTGTTGCCATCTGCGAGCGACTTCAACCGAATTTTAATCGGTTCTTTCAGCTTTACTTGTTTCTTTGGTCTTGCCATGATGTATGAAGTGTTATTTTGTTTTTGTATTCTGCTACATTGGAGGGTCTTTCTCCCTCTTGTTGAAAGTTCATGTCAGATATGGTTTCCTATGCTGACATTTGCTTTTCTTTCTCTTCCCTTACTTCGGAAAACTGATGTAAAGATAAGAAAACAAACCGAGAAACGAGAAACAAAACGGAAACAAGAAACAGTCTTTTATGTCTTTTTAAGAGTGAGTTTGGCAAACATCGGAAAATTCAAATTATCGCTTAAGGCATTGATACTTAGCGTATTTGCTTTCATTTGCTTTCTTGTCTTTTCAAACGCATTTCGGAGGACTAAGATATTCTTGACATCCTGCTCCTCATTGTTCATCGCGATGTATACCGAGATCGCACCCACTACGGCTACCACTCCGGCAATGGCGTAACAGAGTTTCACCACGATAGGAACATACTTGGCGATTTCCTCGCTCACTTGGGTCAGAGCCGCTGTTCCGGCCGAGTAGTCTCCTGCGGTAGTCTGTGCCATCAAAGCGGTCACTCCGCACACCATCATCAGGCAGGTCATCTGCGTTTTCTTTGAAGTCGCGATCTTCTTTGCGAATCGTTTTACTTTTTCAAACATGCTTGTCTTGTTTTAATTGAACTTTATTGATTGTTTTACACTCGTGATTTTCTAAATTCGATAGCCGAAAAATGCCGGAAAGACTATTGTCGCACCGATGATGAAAAGGCAGGCTCCGACCAGCGTGAGTATATGCTTGGTGATTCCGTCCTCGCCCGTGTTCATCTTGATGTATATCTGGAATGCGGCTATGACCGCAAAACCTCCTGCAACCGCGTAAATGATGTACTGGACATAGAGCACGTGATATACTATCCTCATAAGTCATTGATACACAACGTATAGACCAATAGAATTTTTCTATTTGTTCCCAAAATGAGACAAGAATGACATAGAGCGAAATCAGCTTTTTCAAGTATGTTTATTACCCTTGAAAGAGTCACAAATAGGGCGAATTTCCCCAAAACAGGACGAAACACTTTTTAACGCTGTTTTTTGGTCTATAAATGGCAAAGTCGGTCTGAAAGACTCTCTGATTAACGAGTACAGAATATCGGGGCTTACAAGAGTATTTGATGGTACAAAAGCATGGTAGTGACAGAATGACATACAAAGATGCGGCAGTATATCATAGATATACTATGCGGCATTGTCCACATCAAGATAGGAAAGCAACTGGGGGGATGAGTTTTCTCTTCCCTCTGTTCGCAATTCCAAACCCAAAAGACCTTTGCCGTGAAAAGAGAAAAATATGAGTGGAGTGCAGCACCCTTGTCATGTGTTGCATTATCTCCGTAAGTGGTTGAGCAGTAACGACGAATTTTTTGTCGGGGTGCTAATTGTTCCCGAAAAGGGGCTTTGTGTGGATATAAAATGAATAAATGAGGTGAAAAAGCTGCTTTTCAAAGGAATAATTGTCACCTTGCGTAATTTTTACACAATATATTTGGTGATTCAAAATATTCTTCGTACTTTTGTGGCGTAAATTTAACGCAAATATAATATGGATAAGACAAACAAGGCAGATGAAGAGTTGAAATACTGCTATAAGTACCCTCATCCGAGTGTGACGACCGATTGCGTCATCTTTGGATTTGACGGTACAAAGTTGAGAGTCCTTTTAGTGCAGCGAGGCATAGAACCATACAAAGGGCGATGGGCTTTCCCCGGCGGATTCATGAAGATGGACGAGAGTGCCGAAGAGGGGGCGTTGCGTGAATTGCAGGAAGAGACGGGTTTGGAGGGTGCATACATCCGTCAGTTCTATACCTTCACTGCTCCACAGCGTGACCCTCGTGAGCGTGTCATCACCATTGCATACTATGCTTTGGTGAGGATGCAGGAAGTGAAGGGTGGCGATGACGCTGCTGATGCACGGTGGTTTGCTTTGGACGAAGTACCGCAGTTGGCTTTCGACCACGACCAGATACTCCGCAAGGCCGAGCAGGCTTTGCGTCAGCAGATACACTTTGAACCCATTGGATTTGAACTGTTGCCCGAAGAGTTTACCATAAAGGAATTGCAGAACCTCTACGAGGCCATACTGGACGTGCGATTCGACCGCCGTAACTTCTACAACAAGATGAAGCGGCTGGAAATGCTGGAACAAATGGATGAGACGGTCAATCCATCGCAGAAGAAAGAAGCCTTCCTCTTCCGCTTCAATAAGACGAAATATGAGGAATTGAAGCAAAAGGGATTCAGATTGGAATTTTAACTTAAAATATTACCACTATGGACAATAGATTCAAGCTTACTCCTTCGACAGTAATTACAAGTGCGCGCCTGAAATTTCTATGCAATCATTATCATCAGGAACTATGTTATGGCAATAGACCAAGTTGTATGCCGAAGATCCGAATTAGGTATGTTGAGGACAAAGGAAAATTTGGTTATGCAGAGTTTGGTGACTTTTTCTTCTTTTCTGACGATTTGTATGTATGGAGGCAGGAAGAGGAGTTTGCAGAAGACCACAGTAAAGATGTTGTTGATGGCATATTTAACGAGAAATGCACAAGACAGGGATACGCTTGCCGCTTTTTATATGCTGGCGCAGATACCAACTATGTTGACAGCAATGGCGAACATATCTTTGTAGGTGATGTGATAGAGATAAAAGAAGGAAATAGTGAGACCCAGTTGGCACTGGGGTACTTCCCTTATTTTGAGCAGGAGGAAATGAGATATTGTTTCGTTCTCGACAATCACTCACTCTCTCTTGATGATTGTGTTGGCAGGGCAGATATGCGTCTCACACGCATTGGAACTACTTATTTTCAGCTGGATCCAAATTTCGAGGTCGAAGATATGAACCAGAAAGTACAAGACTTCAATGGATGGCATGATACCAATAAAGAGCATGAAGAGAAAGTACTTATGTCGAGATATACACCTAATTTCGACCAAGAACCATGGAAATATCATGGGCTGGAGATATTAGGTGCAGAATTTAACTGGAGATAATGACAAACAAAATCACATTATTATATTATGGAAAGAAAGGATTATATTGCAACCATTCAAGAGTTGCTAAAAGGCAGAAATGAAGAGTTTGACAAAGCTGATGTTGAACGAATCAGACTAATCCGGCACAAGGATTCACGCAAAGAAAAGATTATAGGTGGAAAAAGCTATGAGATTTCTCTCTACGATATTTATTTGTATGAGAACGAAGCCTTCGTGACTTACCAAAGTGAACAACTGGTAAAAAAGTTCAAGAACGTAGATTACCTTGTTTCGTTCATAGGTGAAGAAAGTACCTCATCCAGGTTTGTCGGAGTTTACAAAAACAATGGTATTTTACAAATGCTACCAGACTACAAAGGAGAGGCTCATGCAAGGTTTGACATTCAAGAAATTCCTGGTTTTGAATTACTCAAAGAAAGGGTTATAATAGACTGGAATAATCCTGTACAATGGTTGCAGCATTACAATGAGATGCCAGTAATCCGTATTGACAGAGGGTTGATAGAGAATAACTTACCTGTCTTTGTGAGATATGAAGATGTCATATTGAATTACATACAACTAAAGACTATTATAAACAGCAACAATCCCGAATGGAAGTCAAGGCTGGAAAGTTGCAACTGTATTTATCTGATTCTTGACAAGAGCAATGGCAAACAATATGTTGGCTCTACCTACAATACAAAAGGCATCTGGGGAAGATGGAGCGAATACGCTAAAACAGGGCATGGGGACGATGTTGAGTTAAAAAAATGTATTGACTCAGACCCCAAATATGCCGAAAAGAATTTTCAGTGGTGTATTTTAGAGACTCTTCCAATCAAAATATTGCAAGATCAAGCTATTGAGCGTGAGTCTCTTTACAAACGTAAGTTAGGTACAAGAATATATGGACATAATAAGAATTAGGTAATATGAAATTTGTATATGCTTTTTTTATTGGACTATGTGGGGCCGGTAGTTATGCTATCATTAATATGCTATTTTTTCCACATGCTGACCCGAAGATTGGTTTGATTTTCTTTGCTGTCATGTTTCTTGCTGGATTTGTCATTGGTTTGTTTGATTATGACAAGAAGAAGAGGAAAAAAGAAGAGGAAGCAAGGTGTCAAGCAGAAAAAGAAGAAACCGATAGGCTTTTGCGTGAGTATCTGGAGAAAAAGTTAAAGGAAGAAGAAACAAAATAAACAGTTATGTACGACAGAAGATTTACCCCTGAAAGAATTTCGGAATTGAAAGAGAATGAGATATTTGTTTTCGGCAGCAATCTGGCTGGAGCACATGGAGGTGGTGCTGCACGAGTAGCGTTTCATGCTTTTGGCGCAGAATGGGGCAAAGGTGTAGGATTACATGGACAGAGTTATGCTATCCCAACCATGCAGGGAGGAGTTACTACCATCAAACCTTATGTAGATGACTTCATCCTATTTGCTAAGGAACATGAGCGACTTACATTTCTCGTCACCCGCATTGGTTGCGGTATAGCAGGTTTCTGTGATGATGATATTGCGCCTCTTTTCAAAGGAGCGATAGATATTACAAACATCATTTTACCGAAAGAATTTGTAGAGATTATTCAAAAATAGTAGCCCAGTAAAACTATAAAGTAAGCTCATCTGTGAATACCTGTGCTTTGCCTTGGCAATACCATTGCAATCCCCTCCAATTCCATGTCCACCTTGGACAGTTCCTCTTTGGATAACGCATATATGCAGTCAATCGCCAGTCGGTTGGCTGCTATTTTTCTGTGTGCAAGGATGGTCTCATCGCCACCTATGGAGGGGCGGTTTGCACCACATGATTCCAGATAGTTGTCCACGGCATCACGCATGGAGTAATAGCCCCAGCCAGTCTTTGCCCAGCTGATGAGGGCATTGATGGCTGTTTGTCTTGGGCTATTGTTTTGTTGTTCGTTCATAATCATTTTTGCTTTTTGTTAATCAATCGTTGTTGTCTCATTTTCCAAAGTTCATCTATCTCCTGACGGTGCTCGTCCTCGTCAGAGTATAGCCATTCGATGTAGTCGGCTCGCTGCGATGTGCGGTCATCCAGTCGGGAGAAGTCACGGAGAAGGATATACTTCTTTTCGATGATATTCAGCCTTGCGTTGTCGTATGCTATAAAACAGGTAAAGCCCATAGATGCAGACCACAGGCAGAGTGCGGAAAGTACAACGAACTTACGGACGTGGCGAGAATGGAAAATTCTCCTCATACAATATAGAGGTATCTCTTTGAATACGAACCGCAAGATTTCGTTGTACGATTTCGGCAAAGGAGGAAAAGGAAGTGAAGTCGTTGGGTTCACGCTGCTTTCCTTGCCAATGGCATCCATTCGCTGCATGAATTGGTTGGACTGATTCTTGCTGCGTTCGATTTCCTCGTCCAACTTTTTGGCTGCTTCCTTGAAGTTGTCATACAGGTCAAGGGCGGCATTGCACCTTTTCAGCACATCGTCATATTGCGAGGTCAGCTCGTTAAGAGCCTCGTTCAAGGTCTTCTTGCCCTGCTTCCTTTCCTCATCTTCTTCCTTGATGATTCGTTGTTGCCTTTCTTCAAGCAGTCTTCTGACAGATGTCACAACTCTGGAAGAAATAACGGCAGACATCTTTTCGACATTGGGCAGTCCTGCCAACGCTGGTTGTTGTCCCAAAGCCCCATCATTAACCGCTCCCATATTGCCCGCTTCGGGCAAGCAGTCGCCACCTGTAACACTGCTCTCTGATGGTGAAGCATTATTTTCCAGAATCTCCTCTGGCATATCTTTCAGAGCCTTGAATTTCTTTGCCATGTCTATCTCCTTCTCTTGGGTTTGTACACATTCTTGTCTTTGTCCTCGTCATTCCAACCTCTGTCATCATTGCTTCCTCCACCGCCTCCGGATGTTGGTGCGACATGTGGCTGCAAGACAATTTCCATTGCCGCATCGGCAAGGTTCTCCAATGTGGCAGTACCAGTCAAACCACCGCTGCCGTCCGATGTGGAACCAATAGAAGCGTTTGCTATTGCGGATGCCGCATTTGGAGAATCGTTGATGCCAGTGTTTGAGGACGGCACAATGCCACTGGGCTGAGAACTCTCATCGATGCGGAATTGTCCAGACGGAGAGGTGTTCCCGACGGCTCTTATTGCCGAAGCACGTAAGGCGGCATCCAGTTTGCCGTATGTCATGTTTCGGTCTATCTTTCCACCTGCAAACGACACATTGCCGTATGAGAACGAAACACCTTTGATGCGTCCATCCGACCTGTAGGAGAAGCGGACATCGATGCTATGATCAGCCAATGCTGCACGCAACTCATCCCAAGAGTTGACAAACGGAAGTGCAGCCTTTATGGTGTCATATATGTGGTATTTCACTTTTGCATTGCCACGAAGCCTGTCACGGTTCACCTCGTCCTTGCCCTTGCCGAATGTCAGTCCGTACTCCCTCGTGAGAGCCTTGGTGACAGCTGCCGATTTGCGGAAGTTGTGGTCGCCCTTTATCTCCTTCTTGCGGTTGTTCACCCTGTTGTATATGACATGCAGGTGTGGATGCGCCTTGTCCTCGTGCCGGTAGATGATGTATTGAGTGTCCACAATCCCCATGCGCTTCATGTACTCCTGTGCTATCTCCACCATGAGTTCATCTGACAGGCGAGCCATGTCCTTGGGCGAGAAACTCAACACGACATGCCCGACGAAGTTCTTTACTCCACAACCCTGTGCCTGACACTTGAAACTGGCAGTAACAGTGGCATTGGAAGTGGTGCTCACTCCCTCGGCATGGAGAATCCTTGCGTTCTTCTCATTGACATCATTGGCATAGTTCACCAGTCCGCCAAAGCCTTGCCCTGACTTGATTTTTGCTATCATAACTCTATTGTTGGATGGGTATTATTGGCTGATGAGTATGAGGGTCTCGTCAATACGCATCGCCAGATTCTTCAAACTCTTTTCCATCGAAAGGATGCCGTGGATATGGGCAAGGTGAGTCAGCTGGTTAAGGTTGTTCGACATGCCAGCCAACTTCCTGATGCAGTCCGTCTGCTCGTCTGATAGCCTTGCAATATAGTGTCCCTCGACAGTCATCTGATAGACGATGGAGGACAGCGACACACCTTCCTTCTTGCTGATACGGCACAGCTTGTTGTAGTTCGACCTGTCGAAGTTCACCTTTACGGTGCAATCTCTCCTCTCCCCGTCAGGAAGGGGCGGTCTGCCGCCTTTGTTGGGTCGGGACGTCTCTTCTGCCATATAAGTGTGACTCTGTGTTTTGGGGGCTTTGTCCATAGGTCTGTGGTTTGTGACTGGCAGGCTCGGCTCTATCAGCCGCGGTTTATCGGGACGAAAAACCTATACTTGCTCCCAAAACACCTCAACCCGATAAGTCCCCAATGGCAAAGCCATCCACAATACAAGGAAATGCCATGAACGGCAGTTGCCATATATAAAAGGGAAATGAGGGAAGAAGTGAAATGGGACATGCCAAGCCGCCAATACGGTTAATGACTATTTTCCCTGTCTCAGAGCCTTCCACGATATAGGGTCAGCCTCACACTGGTCGCTGCGCTGTGAGAGTAGCCTTTTGATGTCAGAGAGGGCATAGCGTTTACGTCTGCCCACCTTAGCGGCTCTCAGATAGCCAGCCTTGTCCCATGCCCAAAGGGTGGTGGTGCAGACACCGCACATCTTGCATGCTTCCTCCGTGGACAGCCATTTTTCCTCATCGGCTGCCTGTTCCTGTCTCATCAGTTCGTGTTCCTTCATCAGCTGCGCTTTCTCAATCAGCTTGTCCGCAAATTGGCAGAGGTCGGCTGCGGACACTTCAACCTTGATGTTGCCTCCTGCCTCAATCATTGAATACAAATCCATAAAAACAATCTCCCTTTTGTAAGTTCAGTCAATCATGTTTACAAGTTCTCTCTTCATGTCATCGTCAATGGCACGGTATCTGGCAAACGAGCGGCTGCCGTTGGAGTGGCCCGACATGGAAGCAATCAGATTCGGGTCTTTCACCTGCTTGTACAGGTTGCCCACAAAGACACGCCTCGCCATGTGGCTGCTCGCTATCTCATTGATGGGACGCTGCAGCTCCTCATGCGTCTTCGGGTCAAGGACAGTGACCATACGTGTGATGCCTGCCTTGGTCAGAAGGATGCGGATAGCCTCGTTGTATATGGCAAGCGACCTGTGGGGTACAAGTGTCTTGGTCTTGTATGGCTTGTTGAGCAGCTTGTCCAGAATCACCTTGGCTTTCTCATTGAGGGGGACACGTACAGTCTTGCCGCTCCGCTCCCTTGTCTTGGAGGGGATGTATTCCACTGCACCATCCACAATATTCTCCGCAGTGAGACGGATAAGGTCACTGTATCTGCAACCAATGAGGCACTGGAACATGAACACGTTTCTGAACAGTGCCAACACTGGACTTTCGGACAGATCCATGTCGTAGATGAGGTTGCGCTCCTCCAGGGTCAGATAGTAAGGAGTGCCATAAACGAACCTCGGTATCTCATATCGGTCAAACGGTCTGTTGTCCGTTGCACCCTGCTTCATTGCCCAAAGAAAGGCCGTGCGCAGCCTGCCCATGATGCCACTTATGTAGTTGCCGCCTCTGTTGCCCCTGATAGTCGAATCCCTGACATCCCTGTACAACATGGGATATTTCATCTTGTAGTCATATTCATTGCGGATATACTCTTCAAGGTCTCGCAAGTCCTGTGCGGTCATCGTGTCTATATTCAGCGTGAACGAATCGTTCTTGTCAATGTGCTGCCTTAGACGCTCATACCTCTTGATGAGCCTGATGAAGGAATGATACAGCCCCTGCTGTTTCTTGTCGCCCAGTCTTGTGGTAAGATACCGTTCAATCCAGTATGTCAGTGCCACATTCACGACTTCCTTCTCCTGAATCTTGTAGGCATTGGGATGGTGGTAAACGAACAGGAGACGTTTCAGCCATCGGCTGTCTGCACCTATATAGTATTCTTTTGATATAAGGGCGAGAATCTCCTGTACGGCATGGTCGAAGTCCTGCCTCTGCTGTTCCCCGACCAAGGAGACACGAAGCTTGTAGCCCTGCCTTTTGGCATCCCAATAGTTGGGGAGGATAGCCAGTTCGCTTGCCGCCTTGATGTCACATTCGTTGTCCCTCACACGGAAATAGACGGTGGCTTTCGCCATGCCGTTCTTGGGACTTGCCGTTGTTCTTATAAATGCGCTTGCTCTCATAATGATGTTCAGTCGATAAGTGATACAAGTTCGTTCTTCATATCCTCGTCAATGTGGCGGTAGCGCGCGAAAGCCTTGCTTCCTTGGCTATGACCAGTCATGGAGGCTATCAGTTCCTGGTCTTTGACCTTCTTGTAGAGGTTGCCGATGAAAGTCCTCCTGCCAAGATGCGATGTCGCAAGTTCATACAGGGGATGTTGCTCCTCCTTGTGCGTGTGGCGGTTCAGGACAGTAACGACACGGTTGATGCCGAGAAGGTGCAGCAACAGGCGGATGTCTGAGTTATAGTCGCCACGGCAATGGTAGGGGAACAAGGAATCTCCTTCCGTCTTTTGCCTTGCCAGCAACTCCTTTGCCTTGCTGTTGAGCGGGACACGCACCGTTGAACCGATGCCGCGGTTGAGTGACTTCTGCGGTATGTATTCAAGAAAGTCACCCTTGACATTGGCTTTCGTGAGTTTGTTGAGGTCGCTCAGACGGCATCCGACAAGACACTGGAACATGAACTTGTCCCTGTTCTCCACAAGGTGCTTGGGCCAGCCTGTGAGGTCAGCATAGAAAATGGTGTCACGCTCCTCCAAAGTCAGATAATAGGGTGAGCCATATACCAGTACACCGTAGTCAAAGCTCTTGAAGTTGAGATTGGTCATGTAGCCCTGCTTGACACACCAGTTGAGTACAAAAGTGAACCTTGCCATGAGTGCGGTCAGGGTATTGGGGGAAATCTCAGCGACAAAGCGGATGTCGTATTTCTTGTAGAAGTCGGGATATTCCTTATAATATATGCGTTCGTGGGCGATGTAGTCACGGAGTTCTGACAGGAGCATGGTGTCGATGTCATCAAGCAGTGAAGAAAACTCCTCGTCTCCCAGCATGTCACGCTGCCAGTCGATGAAGCGAATCACCTTGCGCTCGATGTTATGTGTCTGTTCCGTATGCCTTTTGCTGAATGAGTTCTCCTTGAGGTAACGCTTGAAGGCTTCACGGATGTCCATGCCTCTGTCTTTGGAACAATCTTTTGGGGCAGAAGGCTGTGATTTTTCTGTTTTGTGGGCATTGTCTCTGAAAAACTCCTCGATGATTGCCTTCATGGTCTGGTTGTCTGCCTTGTCGGTCAGATGTTCCTCCACGAAGTTGGCAAGCAGGATAAGTCGATGGTTGAACTCTCTCCGTGTCTTGCGGTCGATTACTGCAACAGGTGTAGTGTCCCTGTACCCGGGAGCAGACGCATCCCAGTAGGCTGCTTGGACTGTAAGAGGAGTAGCAACCTTCAAGTCATATTTGCCCTCCCTGATTCTGATACCGATGGTGCCTGTGTCACTCTTTCGGCTGCTTTTTCTGATGTAATAACTTGTTTTTGCCATTTCTAAATGGTGATTTGAATTGAACATTATGTGAACACTCTCTATATACGTTTTCCGCATCTTGGGAACATATTTTTGATGCAAAGTTATAGAATGTTCCCAAATTTGTTCCCATAGAATGGGAGAAAACTTCAATGCGGTTAAGTATTATTATAATTTGATTCCCTTTCAATTATCCTTGATTATAAGTGATTTATGAATACTTTAAGTTTGATTTACAAGTATGATATATGAGTATGGTTTTGCTCAAAAATCTCGTAGAGCATCATCGTCACCACATAGTCGTGCATGGAAGCCAGCGCGTCCGCTCCCCACGAGTAGTTCACGCCGCCGCTTTTGGCGAAGACGGAACAAGGGAGCAGCGTACATAGTGCGCTTAGTATTCTTTTGCCATTGTGTCGGGTCATAGTTCATCAATTACGTTCTTGGTGGTTACACCTCCGTCCGGATGCAATTCTCCAATGCCGTTTTGAATCATCAGCTTGTACAGCTCCGCAGAGTTATAGGGATTGGAGAAGGTGACCTGTGTCTCTTCCATGTTAGCCTTGACCTTGTTGTTCAGAGCATCGATGACATCCTGTTTCGGCTTTTCGTCTGTGGGATTTGTTTCCTCCGACACATTCTGTGTCTCATCGATGTAGTGGGTCTCATACTCGTTGTCACCGATATTGAATCCCTTGTCGTTCTCCACCACGCTGACGCTTTCTTCCTCGTCAAAATCGCTCACGTCAAATTCTTCTTCTCCGGATTTTATCTTTTCTCCGTTTTTACCATAAAGGTCTCTTGCTATCATCACAGCGTAGTAGATGATGTATGCCACGGTCAGCGCAATGGCGAAGATGAAATATGCTTTCATATCTTATAGTCTGATTTTAGAATATGATTAAAATATGAACGCAAAGGAAATACAATAATTTCATACTACGAAATATCCTTGTGAAAAGCAGCTGAATATTAAACATTATTCCGAGAAAATCTAAAATCATACTCAATTATCATACTTTAAGCGCAATTTTGAACCGAAATACGAGCCGGATTAAGACGAGGATGAAAGATGACCGCTTTGCTTGGCTTTATGTCTTTTTTGATTTCCATAAGAAGATAGGATGAAAGTCTCTTATTCATCAATGACTATTAAACCAATCACCCGTTTCTTTGCTCAACTCGTGCAAAATCATTAACTTTGCAACAGATTTTCAAGGTGTTTGTGGTAATAAAAGACAAAACGCAAAACTGCCATATATATTTTGAAAGACGAACAGAGGACAATTACCATTAAGCGGATAAATAATTATGGCACTTGCTATCAACATAGACGACCTGCTGAACAAACAGAGGATAGAGTCCAATCGGATTGAATTTAAGAAAGGTTGGAATCCGGTGAGCATATACCACAGCGTATGCGCTTTCGCAAATGATTTTGACGATTTAGGTGGCGGCTATATCGTGGTAGGCGTTGACACTGACGACAAAACCGGAGTTGCCATTCGGCCTGTTGAAGGAATACCCATTGAAGAGATTGATAACATCCTTCAGGATATGGTCGGCTATAATAACAAGATAGCCCCGTACTATATGCCTCGGACAAGCACGGAGGAAGTGGACGGTAAGACTGTACTCGTAATATGGTGCCCTGCCGGGATTAACCGTCCGTATTCTGTTCCGGAGAATGTAACGGCAAAGAACGGTTCCAAGGAATACTTCTATATCCGCAGTGGAACAAGCAGCATTATCGCCAAAGGTGAGGTGTTGGATGAACTTCGCGAACTTGCCAGTCGTGTGCCATTTGATGAAAGGGGCAACCCTGACATTCGTTTGGAAGACATATCCGCTTTGCTTTTGCGTGAATACCTGGTGAAAGTCGGAAGCAAACTGGCAAGCGAGATTAACGTCAGACCACTGCAAGAGATTCTGGAGCAGATGGACTTGTTTGTCGGCCCGAAGGAAAACCGTATGCTGAGAAACGTGGCAGCCATGATGTTCTGTGAGAATCCAAGCAAATTTTTCAAGCGGACACAGGTGGAGATTGTCTATTTCCCTGAAGGAAGGCTGAATAATCCGAGTAACCTTTACGAAGGAGCAGTCATCACAGGTTCTGTTCCGCAGATTATAGACCGCACCTTGGAATACTTGAAGCGTATGCTCGTGATGCAGAGTATCATCAAACCGGAGAATGACTATCGCAGCAGGAAATTCTATACTTATCCTTATCAGGCATTGGAAGAAAGTGTCACGAACTCGCTTTATCATCGTGACTATCGGGAATGGGAACCTGTCGTAATAACAGTAGAGCCGGATAGTATTACCATTCAAAATGTGGGTGGTCCGGATCGAAGTATATCTGCCGCTGACATTTCCCGTTGTGAGATTCTTGTTTCAAAACGTTATCGCAACCGTCGCTTGGGAGAATATCTTAAAGAACTGGATATGACCGAAGGGCGTTCTACAGGTATTCCGACCATACAAAATGTATTGGAGAATAACGGTTCTCCTCGTGCAACTGTTGTCACGGATGAAGACCGCACATTCTTCCGCATCACGATTCCTTGCCATGAAGCAGCCGGCAATATAATAGCCGACATAGCCAACAAAGATGCTTCCGTGAAGGCATCAAGGCGAGGTGCACTCAAAACTGCACTACAAACTGCACTACAAACTGCACCAGAAACTGCACTACAAATTTTGGAACAAATACAAATCAATCCCAAAGTAACCATGACAGACCTTGCTAATCTGACAGGTTATTCAAGAAGGTGGGTCGCCCAAACAATGAAGCAGCTTCAGGAATTGAATGTTATTAAGAGGGTAGGTTCTACTAAGACCGGCTATTGGGAGATTATAGCCAAATAGATAGTAGGAAAAATCCATAACCAGGTTTACTTACACACATATCCACGAAAATCCCTCCTGTGCGGAGAGCCTTTCGTGGATACTATATTCCTATCAAAGGGAAGACAAAGACTAACGCCTTTTGCCTCTCAGATAGTCATTGAGGTCTTTGTAGTTATAATAACATTCCGAATGGTCAGTTACCCGGTTGCCGCAAAGTCCGGCAATGGTTTCGACTGTTTTTCGCCCGGCAAGGTCATTATCCAGATAGCAATGGATGACGGTGTACCGTTCCAGTTCCACAAGACACTTTTTCAGATTACTGACTGAGTTCATCACAAGAAAATCGGTAGGATTGTCGATGCAGATATGATGGTCTCCTTTTCTATGAAGTTCTTGGTAAGACAAGAAGTCCATAAAGCCCTCGAACACGCAGACATGGTTCTGGATTATATCCTTATTGTACCTGATGACGGATATGTCTTTTCCCTTTATACATCCCTTATAATAAGGATTACGCACCTCGTAACCGCCAGTCTTGTTTTCAAAGGCTATGGCGAAATAGTGTCTTTTGCGTAGCTCATAATGAATTTCCTTGCAATAAAGCCTGCCGATATTCTCACTGATATACCTGGAACGGAGGTAAGACAACAGGGCATGGTGGCTCAGTTCTCTTACTTCCACGTTTTCCATTTCTTCCTCGATAGGACAGGGACGGACACTCCGGCTTTGTAACTGTTGAAAAGGTACGCCAATGGCATTCTCGCTGATGCGGAGCAATACCACACTTACATTGCCAGTCCGATAAAGGTGTTTCCCCAGTTCTATGATGTCACCTCCGGCAGAGAGACCAAAGTCGTACCATTCGTTCAAATTATCGTTGACCTTGAACGAGGGGGTACGTTCCTCTCGCAATGGGGAGAGGTACCAATACTGGCAGCCACGCGTATTGACCGGAGAATGTCCTATTATCCGCAGATATTCCACGAGCCGTATCTGTTTCGCTTCTTTTATATTCATTTTAGTATGGTTTACTTATATATACCCACAAACTAAACCATACTGCTTAGAGATGGAATGAACTATTATAGGAGTAGGTACGACCGTTTTTTGTAATGGCATGATTTTCCAACAGGAACTTACACAAGTTTACCAATGTGTTTCTTCCTCTTGAATACCCAATGCTCTCATATCCCTTTTTAAGAGCTTCAAGCAAAGATTGGTAGCCATATTCCGCACATTCTTCAAAGGTTACTTCCAAGGCGGTTCGGTGTTGCTGCTCGGTCATATCTATATAAGAAGCCAGTCTGTCCATTTTGTTCTTTTTGAATTGATGTTCTTTTACCAAGTGAGGGAGAGAGTCTTCTCCGATTTCAAATGCGAAAGGTGTAAATTCCCTGTCCCTTATGTGCATGGCTCTTACTTCGCTGATTTTTCCATTTTCATTGTTTTTTGATATTTGCAGGATAGTTTCAGCCTTATTGTTCAGTTCTGTTCCTACATGCCCTCTGGTATTGTCATCGCCTTTGTTTAAATGTAAGACGGTGTGGATATGCAGCTCGTAATAGCTTGACCATCTCATCAGTTCATTGATTATGTCAAGAGATTCACTGGGACTATTTATGTCATGGATTAAATCACGGATGCCGTCAATGATTACGAGCCCGATGTTTTGCTCTTCGTGGAGTGCCCATCGTATAATATCTCTCCTTTGGTCGGGAGTGTATTCACGCAGAACCAAGAATTGGATGTTGTCATTTTCCTGGTCAGTAGGCAATCCTGCCAGTTTGAGGATTCGATGAAGCACTTTGTGGCAATGGCACTTGCTTTGTTCTGTGTCGATGTATAGAATTCGATTCTTGCAAGACGGCAGTTCTGCCTTATATTTTAGGACTTCCTTTCCGGAAAGGGCAGATGCGACAATGGCACTGACATTGAATGTCTTTTTGCTTTTGGGTTTGCCGGTGGAAGCACTGAAATTCCCAATTGTAGCAATGGTAACGCCGTCTATTTGTACGATTTCCTGTGGAAACTCATATTTTTCGGTAACACTCAGCCGTATATATTTCAATAAAGACTTATATTTGGCTTCGTCTATCCGATAATTGTTGGGTTGTATCATATCAGGTTGCATTATTTTTTCCCTCCTTTTGTTGGTTTGTTCTTACTTTTTTGTCCCAATGTGTAAGCGATGACATTAGCTTGCCTTTCTATTTCTGCATTGGAGAAACAGGGGTTGCGCTTTATCCATCGGTTCAGGTCATCCCTGAGAATGAATATGTTTTTCCCATTCGGCTTATACACGGTAAGTTCTTTCTGCATGGTTAACTTATAGACATAGCCTTTGGACACTTGTAGATAGGCGGCTACCTCGTCTATATTGAGAAACTCTTTTGCGGCATAAGCTATCTTTTCCACATTTTCAAGATGGGATAGCAGTTCGGCCAAAGAACCGAATCGTTTCAGGTAATTTTCAACATTCAGAATTTCCTGCTGAAAATTTTCCAAGGAGTTGTTTTCGAGGAATGATTTCAATCCTTCGATACGGGAGAGTAGTAAGTCTATTTCTTTTCTATTCATAATTCTTCTTTTATTATAGCAGCAGGTTGCCCTATTGTTTGTACTTGATTTCTCATTGCCCATTTGCAAAGTTCCTTTCTGTTGAAATATACCAATTTGCCGTTTGGCTTGTAGTGTGGTATTTGCTTGAGAGAAGTGAGTTTGTAGATATAACTCTCGGACAAACCGAGATAAGCAGAAGCTTCAGCGGTAGTCAGCACTTCCTTGACTGCCCAAATACGCTCTTTCAACTGTGCAATGTAATTCTCGATGGTCTGGATTTTATCCACTTCGTTGATCTTTTGTTCTAACGATTGGAGCCGTTCAAAAGGTTTCTCCGTTGCCATCATCGAAATCATGTTCTCCATTTTGGAGAGCATCTTATTTTCATTTGTTGTTCTTCGATGTCTCATTGATTGATGCTGTTAAATTTGACAATGGGAGGTATGCCCTCCGTGAGTAATCGATTACGGAGGGCAAAGGTAGATGAGTATATTCGCTTGATTATGTTGAGATTATTGAGTATCAACGCAATTCTCAATACAACTCTCAACAATTTGTTATTCCTTTGTTATACTTCTCTGTTTTTGATTAGAGTGATATACTTGTCTATGATTGCCAAAAACTGCTTATCTCTGGCGTTGGGAGTGGTGTCTTTTATCCGATTGAGGGTTGATGACATATCGTGTTGGGTCAGTAATTTCTTCCCTGAAGAACTGATGACAAGATGTTTTTGGGCGATTACCGATTGCCAGTTATAGGTTATCACATCGTGTGAAGCCAGTTTATCCAACAATAAAACCAATTTGCTGTTGTTTCTTGAAGTCACAGTCTGCAATGTGTCTGCCGCATAACAAATGGCAACATTGTCTGCGTCCAAAACTTCCTTAAACAAACAGACCTCATTGGCAAGTTGCACAATGAGGTCCAGAGTATATCTGTCAAGTAAAGGTTTGATGTTGGTATTCTGAGTGGTCTGAATAGGATTCCCCGGACTGCTGTTGTCGGACTCGGTAGTGGATTCCGACAGGTCAATGGCGTAAAATTCGTTCAGAAGTTTTATGATCCCATTTTCGTCCAATAGGTCATGGTCGAAATGTTTGCGAATCAAAATTTCATGCTTCCCCAGAAGCTCTATTACCGTGTGGTAATTCTTTAGGTGTTCATTCTTGCTCCAGGCATCATTCGCATCGTGAAACCGATGTGAATGGGTGAAGTCAAGCACGTATCGCCTGTAACTTTTTTGCCGTGTGGTGACTTCGTCTTTGTAAGACTTTTGGGCTTGCTCAACCAACCGGAATAGCCCTTCTTTACCGGTCTGCGCAGGAGTCCATTGGAAACCTCGCATCGCTCTTTTCAAAAAGAGAGAGGTGCAAAGATAATTTCTTTGACATAAAACATTATTTTAAGTATTGTTGTTTGCCACCTTTGCGTTGATGGCGTTTTTGTTTTGAGTGCTAAGATAGTTATCTGCAATGGTTTTTATTTGGATATCGTATGTGTCCATCAATCCTTTTTTGACTATAAAACGAAAATTACTATCCATACTTTCTCTATTAGGAATTTTATCATTTTGCAAGCGGAAGCAGTTTACGCACTTTACCCATACATCATAGGGATTGTGTCGCTTAAAGGCCAAATGTACAAAGTACATAAGTGAAGTCTGTGTTTTCATCCATACTATAGGATGTTCAAATACCGTTTCATCGAAAATACCTTTGAATGCGGTAAATGTGGTGTCGGAGGAGATATATCCACCGTCAAGTAGGGCGGAGAACATTAAATGTATCTCATCTTCGCTATTCGGACTGTAAAATACAACTTTGCTCGTATGAATGAGCCGTTCATCAGAAGTTTCTTCATTGAACGTATTTTCAATATGGTTGAACTTATCACAGATAGTCTTTAATTTAACATCATACCTATCCAACCATCCGGCTCGCTTAATCCAACTGTAACCTGATACAAAACAAGCTTTGTGCGGAGTGTGTCCGTTTATGCTGAAACAACATTCTCCTTTTACCCACAAGTCCTTCTTGTTGAATTTGTAAAATGCCTGATAGACGAAAAAGGACAACTGCCGTTGCGTTTTAATCCATTCTACCGGCTTGCTGAATGTCTTTTTATTGAAAATACCGACAAATGTTTTCAAGTCAGTGTCAGGTGCGATGTATCTGTATTTCACTAAATCTCGATACAGCACCGCTATATCTTCTTTACTCTGTGGTGTGTAGAATGTCTCTGTCTGATGCGTTGGCTCAAATTCAGTAAAGTCAACTTCCGGGTAGAGGGCTTTGGTCGTTTCGTAAAGTCCCGTATTGTATCTCGGAACACGCCAAGTGCTGAATCGCTTTCCATTTTCCCTTTTCCATTGCTTTTCAAAAAGGATGTAGGTGCTGGGAAGTTTGCAGATGGTAGATACAGCATAGGCTATCACTTTCAGTTGCAGCGGCTTCGTTTGCGGCATCGGCTGATAGTGTTCATCCAAAAGACCTGTGCGTATGGCTCTTTGTAATAATGTAGCCACCTGTTCATTGGCTAAAGGCTCAATCAAATCTTTATATTCGCCTTTCACTTCTTCTTCTTGCCTTTCGCAAAGTGACAGCAACGCTTGCATATTGTTCGCATAACAGTCAATTACCTTGACGTATGCAGAATCAATTTCCTGTTTGTGACTTTGTACATAGTTTACGACAGAAACAGTAAATTCGTTATTTGTTATAAGGTTTGCCAAAAGAGGAGAGGGGGCTTGTTCCATATATTGATAAATCTCATTCGCCCATTTCCCGATATTCATCCACGAAGAGTCAAGTGCTTCAAATTCGATTTCATCATCCAAATCCAATTGACTTTTCATTTCACCGACGATTCGGGTAATCTTCGTTATCTTTATAACGGTTTCTTGCCTTGTCATAAACACGGGATTTAATCAATATCTGGAATCAATGATACGGCATTCTGCTTGTTTTTGTCAAGCACCTTTGCATAAATTTGCGTGGTCGCCAGTTCTTTATGCCCTAATAGTTTTGATACAGTGTAGATGTCCGCTCCCAAGTCAAGCATAAGCACAGCGAAGGTATGGCGGCCGCAGTGGAAGGTCAAATTTTTATTGATATTGGCAGCCATGCTCCAACGCTGTAATTCCAATGAAGTCCAAGCTCCGTATGTAAATCCTGTAAAGACGGGATCTTCCGGGTTGGCTCTTTCACCGAGGTATTTTTCTGCCTGTGAGGAAATGTCAAGATACTCTTGTCCGCCAGTCTTCTTTTGTTTGAAGACGATTCTCGTGTAATCTCCAAATTTTTGAACTTCGCTCCATGTGAGTTTCTGAATATCGCTTTTACGAAGTCCGGTCAGGCATGAAAAGAGGAAAGCTCTTTTTAGAATAGGATAGCGGCAAGGAGTAGCAGCCAACTGTTTTACCTCTTCCAAGGTCAGATAGTCACGCTTTACTTCTGCGGCTTTGATTCCCTCGATTCCACGCAAAGGATTTACAGGTATGATTCTTTCATCGTAAGCCTGGTTGATACAGGCGCGGAGCTTGTTGAAATAAGAGACTTTTGAGTTTTGGGACAAGCCTTGAAACACATCCCTTTCCCTACGTGGACCGGTACGCTTGTGAGTGTCTTTTTCCACATTGTTCAAAAAATCCTTGAAGCCGTTTATAAACTCCGGAGTAATATCTTTGAATGTGGTTTTCTCATCACAATAGATTTCGAGATAACGCAAGCAGCTTCTCCAGTTACCCCAGTTTCCTTCAGATTCCGGATTCTTGTGTCTTTCTTCAACCATCTTCCGATAGTATTCCAAAAAAGGAGTATCTTCTTTGAATTGGCGAGTGAAAGAATACTCTCCGTTCTGCATTTCAATGAGGCGTTTGGATTTTATAGCCTGAGCGGTTGCCAATGTCTGTCTGTTCTGCTCACGCTCCAGTGGAGTAGTGGCATCGATCAGATAAAGTTTCAAATACTCTTTCTGACGTTTCCCATTTCTGTAGATGTCGAGATACAAGCTCACGTTACCGTTTGCCAACTTCTTTTCCCGTAATTTTACGGGTTCTTTCTGGATTGTTGTTTTCTTAGTCATAGCCTGTTCCTGTTTTAATGAGAGATGTGATTTATTGTCTTCGGGGGACAGATTTTTGTCCCTCGCATCCCTTTCGGGGGACAATCTGGGGACAAAATTACGAAAAAAATATGAAAACAGGCAGAAAGTATGGAGAAAAAGAGAAAATACAAATTCTCATAAAATCATTGATTTATCGTATTTTACGGATTTATATTTTCTCTTTTTATACTTTTCTTTTCTTTGTATCACTTGCCGATGCAAAAATGTTGAAAGATATTCTGAAGCACCATATCATTCGTAACCTCACCAGCGATGTCCGAAATAAAGAATATACACTCCCGTATGTCTTGTGAAAGAAAATCTCCGGAAATCTGCGAATCAAGTCCGTTTTGTACTCTATGAATAGCTTCCAAAGCTTTATTTAAAGCTTCGTAATGCCTTACATTTGTCACAATAATATCATTTTGTGTCACTGTAGGCAAGTGTGCGGCATCAATAAGCATTTTTTGCAGTTCACTTGTGTTCTCTCGTTGTTTGGCCGAGATGAAAATAGATTCCGTAGATTCTTTGGGGAAGTCTTTTAATAAAGATAATAAATTCTCTTTCTGTTTGTCTTCGATCAAATCCGCCTTATTAAATACAACAATCAAATGCTTTCCTTCACAACGCGGAATAATCTTCTCTGATAACTGCTCTATTTGAGAGGCGGCATTCACAGCATCTACCATCCAAAGAACAATCTCTGCCTGATCTAACTTTTGGAAAGTACGTTCGATACCGAGACTTTCAATCGTATCATTGGTTTCCCGGATTCCGGCAGTATCAATGAACCGGAAAGTGATTCCTCCGATGTTGATAGTATCTTCGATCACATCACGCGTTGTCCCGTGGACATCACTGACAATCGCCTTATCCTCATTCAATAATACATTCAGTAAAGTCGATTTTCCGGCATTCGTTTCACCGATAATAGCTACAGGGACACCGTTCTTAATAGCATTACCAACACTAAAAGAATGAGCCAACCGCGAAATGACCTGTTCGATTTCATCTGCTAGCTTCCTTAATGCCGAACGATCGGCAAATTCAACATCTTCTTCGCTGAAGTCCAACTCCAGTTCAATCATAGAGGTGAAATTCAGCAATTTGTTACGTAACTCCGTCAGCTCTTTGCTGAAACCGCCTCGCATCTGGCTCATAGCCAAACGATGGGTGGCAGCAGATGAAGAAGCGATCAAGTCCGCCACAGCCTCTGCCTGACTTAAATCCATCTTTCCATTGAGGAAAGCACGTTGCGTATACTCTCCCGGTTGGGCCATACGGCAACCGTTCTTGATAAGCAACTGCATCACTTGTTGAAGAATGTAAGAAGAACCATGGCACATGATTTCCGTACTATCTTCTCCCGTGTATGAATGAGGAGCACGGAAAAGACTGACGAGCACTTCGTCAATAATCTCGTCCCCGTCATAAATACGTCCGAATGTCAAAGTATATGGTTTTTGCTCACTCAATAATTTGCCAGTCTTGGCGGGCTTGAATATGCTGCCGGTGATAGAAATAGCTTCCGGACCGGAAACGCGGATGCTTCCGATGGCACCGCCTTGGGCGGTAGCGATAGCGCAGATCGTATCTTGATTCATTGTTTTTTCTTTTTGGATGAGCAAAGATAATTGTTTCTAAGTAAAAAATAGAAAATTGAGCACAACTTGTGCTTTATTTGTTTATATTTGCTGCCGTGCAGTGGTACACCAAACAAAATAAAACAATAATGCTTATGGAACCAGCGATCAATTTATATTCTCCAAATGAGAAAAGCGAGCTCATACGGGAAAACTATCAGGAAATACTTTCTGTGCTTGCAGCTCATCAAATAGCTTTATGGGAGTATGATATCATTACGGGCAAATGCTCTTTTTCAGAATTGGGGCAGGAGGCTATCAATAGTTTCATCCGTGAAAGCCCGGATTTGATACTGATGGATATTCGTATGCCGGTGATGGACGGTATTCAGGCTACTGAAAAGATCCGTACGATTTCTTTGACCGTGCCTATTATTGCAGTGACTGCGTATGCTTTCTATACCGAACAGCAACAGGCTATTCAAGCCGGATGTAACGCCGTTATTTCAAAACCCTATTCTTTGGAGAGGCTAAGAGAGACGATAGAATCTTATATCGGATAATTAATTTTCTAAAAGAGAACCAACATTCTGAATATTGTAGTGTTACTATTATAATAGTAGTAACATTATAATAGATTTGAATATGGAGAAAGTGAAAAAGATAGTCCTTATCGGAGCAAGTGGCTTTGTTGGTTCTGCTCTTCTGAATGAGGCTTTGAATCGTGGTTTCGAAGTTACAGCAGTAGTTCGTAATCCGGAAAAGATAAAGATAGAGAATGAAAATCTGAAAGTGGTGAAAGCCGATGTAGCCGTGCTTGATGAAGTGGCCGACGTTTGTAAAGGCGCGGATGCCGTTGTTAGTGCGTTCAATCCGGGATGGAATAATCCTGATATATACGATGAAACCATTAAAGTTTATCTGACTATAATTGATGGAGTGAAGAAGGCTGGCGTCAATCGTTTTCTGATGGTTGGTGGTGCCGGTTCTTTATTTATCGCTCCGGGCTTGCGTTTGATGGATTCCGGCGAAGTACCCGAAAATATATTGCCGGGAGTGAAAGCCTTAGGAGAGTTTTATCTGAACTTCTTGAAGAAAGAGAAAGAAATAGACTGGGTGTTCTTCTCTCCGGCAGCAGATATGCGTCCGGGAGTACGTACAGGGCGTTATCGGTTGGGAAAAGATGATATGATTGTAGACATCGTAGGGAACAGTCATATCTCTGTCGAAGATTACGCTGCCGCAATGATTGATGAATTGGAATATCCGAAACATCATCAGGAGAGATTTACGATTGGTTATTGATAAAAAATCAGATTAAAAATAATTGTGTGATAAAGTGACGCTATCCTTCTCGGATAATGTCACTATAATCGTATTATAGCGTTACTATCACGGCGTCATAGTGATACTATGTTGAAGATAATCTAAATGATAAAAATGAAGCTGCCTAAGAAGTTCCTCATTAAGAATTTCCCCCACGCTATAACTATTTGTAGCGTGGGGGAAATTCAATATTTAGAACTCGTTAGACAGCTCTATAATTCTATTCTAACGATTACATTTTTATTCTTTCAGAAGAGCGTACCTCTATATTCTGTCAAGTACAGTTTTAATCAGTGTATCAATTGTATTTTTATATCCTGTATTGGCCTCTTTAATAAGTCGGTTGGCTATCACCATGCAGACGGTCATAGCCTTGTGCCCCATCAACCGGCTAAGTCCTGCCAAAGCCGAACTTTCCATTTCGAAGTTGGTAATCTTATAGCCTTTATATTCGAAAGATTCAATTTTATCATTCTGTTTCGGGTCTGCCAATGGAACACGAAGTTCACGTCCCTGCGGACCAAAGAAACCTCCGGCAGCGATTGTTACTCCACGTACCATGTCCTCTTTGGCAATCCGGTCAATCAGTTCTTCGCTGGCATCAATGACATAAGGAGCAGGCGCACACATATTTCCCGACCAACCCATGTGATTGAGGAACGCACGCTCAAAAGGTAAGTCGCATACAGCATTTCTTCCAGCATAGAAATTCAGCAATCCGTCAAAGCCGATAGACTTTTGTGAACACACAAATGTTCCGACAGGAGTGTTGGGCTGTAAGCCGCCACATGTGCCGATACGTACTAATTCCAGTTGGCGGAACTGATCCTTTTCTTCGCGGGTATTAAAATCTATATTGGCGAGTGCATCCAGTTCATTCATTACGATGTCGATGTTATCGCAACCGATTCCTGTAGAAACCACTGTAATCCGTTTACCTTTATAAGTACCCGTGATGGTTTTGAATTCGCGGCTTTCCACTTCACATTCTTTGTTTTCGAAATGAGAAGCTACGAGTGCTACACGTCCGGGGTCACCTACCAAAATTACTTTGTCTGCCAACCATTCGGGCTTTACGTGAAGATGGAATACTGAACCGTCTTCATTGATAATCAATTCAGAGGATGGAAAGTACTTTTTCATGTTATTGAAGGGTTTTAGTTTTATAATAGGATTTGTATCTATAAATAGAAACGCCGGAACCGGATTTAAGTTCAGAAGAAGCCACTATCTTTTTCCTTTAGCAAAGGGGAGTGCGTCTTACAACTGAAATGAAATCGGATTCCGGCGTTTGTGAACGATTATTTGCTCAAAGGCTGATTGCCTGCATTGCCCGTTGCCGGCTTGGCGATATTCTCGCGCATGGAGGTATCAGCTTCAATATTTTTCATGCGATAATAATCCATGATGCCTAAGTTGCCGCTGCGGAAAGCTTCAGCCATCGCTTTAGGAACTTCAGCCTCTGCTTCGATTACTTTAGCACGAGCTTCCTGTGCTTTTGCTTTCATTTCCTGTTCAGAAGCAACTGCCATAGCACGACGCTCTTCGGCTTTTGCCTGTGCGATGTTCTTATCTGCGTTAGCCTGGTCAATTTGCAGAGCCGCACCGATATTTTTACCTATATCGATGTCCGCGATATCAATAGACAAGATCTCGAAAGCTGTTCCTGCGTCCAAACCTTTACGAAGTACAAGTTTAGAGATCGAATCCGGATTCTCAAGGACCGATTTATGGTTTTCAGAAGAACCGATAGATGAAACGATACCTTCGCCTACACGGGCAAGGATCGTATCTTCACCTGCACCACCGACCAACTGACGAATGTTGGCACGTACCGTAACACGTGCTTTGGCTATCAGCTGAATACCGTCTTTTGCAACAGCCGTAACAGGAGGTGTGTCGATCACTTTCGGGTTTACAGACATCTGTACAGCTTCGAATACGTCACGTCCTGCAAGGTCGATAGCAGTAGCCATCTGGAAAGGTAATTCGATATTCGCTTTCGATGCGGATACCAAGGCGTGAACCACCTTTTCTACATGTCCGCCAGCCAGATAATGGGCTTCCAGTTCATCACGGGTAATGTTTTTCAGACCGGCTTTGTGAGCCTCGATCATTCCCGGCACGATGATGTACGGCGGCACGTTACGTATACGCATTAAAAATAGTTGTATCAGCGAGATGTTAACTCCCGACACTTTTGCCGACAACCAAAGGAAGAACGGCACGTAATGGAAAAATATTATCAAGAAGATAATACCTCCAGCTATCAGAAAGATAGGCAAGTAGAAAGATGATTCCATTGATGTTATTATTAAGTGAATATTATTCTTTGTGTTTTTCAACCATGATTGTACCGTCGGTGATACGGCTTACAATAATCGGAGTTTTTTCATTGAGGAATCCGTCTATTGACTTTACTTCCACAATTTTTCCGTTTATCTCGGCATAACCGATTTGTGCCAGACGTGTGGTACTGATTCCTGTATCACCCACTTTAACGCTGTCTTCTGCGCTACGGTCTACTTTCGAATCAATATCCTTTTTCAATGCCAGTTTGTCCAGCATCTTCGATCGCATAAACCAGATCAGTGATCCGATGCAGGCAATCGCCGATATGCCAAGAGTGATAAATCCTCCTGCCATACCTAAATTGGCAAATGCATAGTAGTTGGCATAAAGAATGCAAACCAATGCAGAAATTCCAGCTAGGCTAATGCCCGGGATGACGAACAGTTCTACCAGAAACAGTATGGCTGCGGCAATAATGAGAACGGCGATAATGAGTATATCCATAGTTCAGAGTTATTAATTTATTTTGTTTTTTCTGCATTGCGTACATTCACTTCAAGAGTATCCAGTTCTTCGGACATTTGCAGTACCCGCTTTTCGAGGTCGAGGATGGCAGGAGCCATTTTCTCTTTTCCCTGTTGGTTGGCACCGGCATATTGTTGACGCAGGCTATTCAGCTTTTCTTCTTGCTGATAATAGTCTTTCTCCATCTGCTGGTAACGCTGGAATAGTGATTTTGCTTTTGCGGATTTAAAGTCGCTCATCAGATAGTAAGTCGTATGATCGTCAATGACAAATTCAAAGTCCATCGCGCGACGTTCTTTGGGCTTATGACTGATGGCAGCTTCCAGACGTTGCAATGCTTCGGTTACAGCTTGTTTGTCTTTCCAGGTTTCTTTCAGTGAATGAATCTGTGCCAGACGAATAATCTGTTGCTGTTCCATTGCTTCATAATTATAAGTCTGCTTGGAAGTGTTAGGAATGAACACATAAATACATACCTTTCCTTCGGGTTGGAAACGGTCGGAAGCAAACCATCCGAGATTGTTGTATTCGTCAATGACGTACATATAATCATTGTACGGTGAATTGAACGGCATACCTACATTGTCCGGAACAAGATAAGTGTCGGTATTCGTGTTGTAACGGGTGACAAAGATGTCGTAGCCACCCAGTCCTTCACCATCGCTGGCATAGTAAACCGTGACGCCGTCCGATAGAACGAACGGATAATTTGCGTTTCCGGAAGCGTTGATGCTACCCGGTAACGGGCGTCCGTCACTCCATTCATTCAGCAATTTGTTTTTTGAGAAGATGTCAAGATTACCGTTCTCGCCCTTTTCGCTATAATAGATTTTATTTCCAATTTCTGTTTCATAGACAGTTCCCGGATGATCTCCTTCTGTCTTGAAAAAATCATTGAAGGTAAACAATTTACCCGATTCTTCACTAATCTTGTATGCATGGAGGAAAGTCGCCTTGTCTACAACGAAGCTGTCAATGATACATACATCTTCCACTCCCTTCAACATCCGGAGGTCAGCTTTGCTCTTTTCCAGAAGTTTCTCCGCTTCTTCCGTCGATTTCTTCCGTTTGCTTAAATCTGCGATATATTCTTCAAAACAGTTTACTGCATCTTCGAAACGATACGTTTCATTATATGCTTGTCCCAGATAGAGTTGTCCACTGGTAACACGTTTTTTCACTGCTATCTCAAGAGGTTTCACAGCTTCTTCCGCTTCTCCGGTTTTCAGGCAACATACGCCATACCAATAGTTATAATTCCCGTTCGACGGTTGTGATTTAGCATACTTTTTGAAGACAGGCTTGGCTTTTTCATAGTCACCCTTAGTGAATAAGGTGCGTGCCTGTTCCAGCGTTTGTGCAGATACTTCGCAAAGGAAGAGGCTGCAAATTAAAAATAGAATATATTTTCCTTTCATCGTTTTGAGCGTTTATGAGTGACGGGTAGATTGAAAACATTGCTGCTTTCGGGCACCGGTCCATTTATCAATTGTTCAAAAGTACAAATTTATTAGAAATAAACCCTTTTTCAGTGATTCTATTATGTTAATTCTTCTTTAAATCATTCTTTTCGCTTACTTTTGCAGCCGATTTTCAAAGATATGACACAATTTACGGAAGAAGAGAAAGCCATTCGCCGCATTGAACGGCGGTTTAGTAAAGGAGTGGTGCAATATGGATTGATAGAAGAAGGAGACAAAATCCTTATCGGACTATCAGGAGGAAAAGATTCGTTGGCGCTTGTTGAACTGTTGGGTAAACGCGCACGTATCTATAAGCCTCGTTTTTCTGTCGTTGCCGTTCATGTAGTGATGAAGAATATTCCTTATCAGAGTGATACGGAATATTTGAAAGCGCACTGTGAAGCGTATGGAGTTCCCTTTGTACAGTATGAGACTGCCTTTGATCCTGCTACCGATACACGTAAATCTCCCTGCTTCCTCTGCTCATGGAACCGCCGGAAAGCTTTGTTTACTGTTGCCAAGGAGCACGGATGCAATAAAATCGCTCTCGGTCACCACATGGATGATATTCTGGAAACTTTATTGATGAATATCACTTATCAGGGAGCATTCGGTACAATGCCGCCCCGGTTGGTGATGAAAAAGTTTGATATGACAATTATCCGTCCGATGTGTCTGGTTCACGAAGCTGATTTGGTAGAGTTGGCAGCGTTGCGCCATTATCAGAAACAAGTGAAGAATTGTCCCTATGAATCGCAGTCCAGCCGCAGTGATATGAAAGGAGTTTTGCGACAACTGGAAGCGATGAATCCGGAGGCACGTTACAGTCTTTGGGGGAGCATGACCAATGTACAGGAAGAATTATTACCAGATAAAATAGATTAATTTGAATAGGTTATTATGAAAGGATTCTATACCATTTTGTTGCTGATCGTATCCAATGTCTTTATGACATTCGCCTGGTACGGACATTTAAAGATGAAACAGGAGTACAGCTGGTTCGCTGCTCTTCCGCTGATCGGTGTGATTGCGTTCAGTTGGGCAATCGCTTTTTTTGAATATTCCTGTCAGATACCGGCCAATCGCATCGGCTTTATAGGCAATGGAGGCCCGTTTTCGTTGATGCAACTGAAAGTCATCCAAGAGGTGATAACACTTGTTATTTTTACAGTGTTCACTACTATCTTCTTTAAAGGTGAAGCGTTACATTGGAATCATTTGGCGGCGTTCGTTTGTTTGATTGCGGCGGTGTATTTTGTGTTTATGAAGTGAAATTGTGACTTGATTCATTTTCCATCTGTTTCTTATCAATAACATAGCCACGTATAGAAAATAGTCGCAATATATAGGTTGCCCATTGGCGAAATTGAGTAGCACGGATTGAGTTTACACGGTAGCCAACGGAGATTATCGCATCTAAATTATAAAATAAAGTGTTGTAACTTTTCCTGTATTCGGCAGTATGTGCAAATCTTGCACATACTTGATCTTGCTGTAATTCTGCAGATTCAAATCTTCATTCTCTTCACCAAATACACATTTCCCAATCTCGTATGTTGTCGGCTGATACCTGCTGCGGTCAGCACTTGCGTCAATTGGATAGGGGTGCAGTTACGCAGTACAGCCGGAAACCTCTTTTTCAATTCTTGATGAATGATAGCGGCGGAGAGTGACAGACAATCCGGTTCATCCAACATGGCAGGCGCGTATATGTTGCACACAATGTCTTCTATGGGGTTGACATGATAGTATGCGCTATTATGACGTTGCAAAGCATGTTCTTCCTCCTTGTTGAACCAGTGACGGGCACCTGCAAGCAATTCCTCTTTCAGTTGGGCGTAGATTTGTGAATGTTCAATTCCGGTACAGTCAATATCATGCTCCGCTTCAATGCAGATGAATCTGCGGCTGCCTGTCGGATCGCACAGTAAGTCAGTCCGGTTACTTGTTCCGATGAAAGAGGCGATACGAGGCAGCGACCGGAAATTTTTCTGATAGGCTTTGCAGATGTTGAGGCTGGACATTTGCATCAGATTTTTAAGTAACGGCATCTTTTGTGCTCCGAATTTATCAAATTCGTCCATGTTTAGTAACCCCATCTCGGCTAGGAGACGTTCGGGATTGCCTTGTGCGGTTAGTTTCAGATTATCCGAATAATAACGGGCTAGTTGTGGCGGCATCAGCATACGGCAGAAAGTGGATTTATGGCGTCCCTGTTCTTCGCTGATAAGTATCGGGGCTACGCTGTTTGCTTGTGTTTGATTCACTCCCAGCCATTGGGCGGCAAGTCCGAGCATCCAGGTGTGAAAGCTTTTTATCCATATAGGAGTGTCGGATACTCGCTTCGCCAAGGGCTTCAACCGATCCGTTCCGTCCCAGGCAGGTAGTTCGTTCATATAAAGCCGGAAAGGGTGGTAGCTTTCCACTAGGGTAGAGTAAATGTATCTTTGAAGGTCCTTGTCCCAGCAGTTGATTCCTTCTTTGTGGGCTTCCAGGCAGAAAGTATTCAGTTCTCGCTTGTCTATGCGGCAGAAAGGAATTTCTCGTTGCCCGGAGGGGCGAAATTCGGTTTCTTCGGTGAGTAAGTTGTAGCGGAAGTCATATCGTACTTTCAAAAAGTCAATCACTTGTCGTGTTAGAAGGACGGGGTGTTTATGTACTTCTTGTTTATATGCTTCCTGTTCATCTATTTCTTGCATTTTCGGTACGTTCTTTGAAGTGTTCGGTGAAACGATGACGTTTGACGATTCTTTCATCAATGCTTGTATTCTTTTTGCCAAACGTTTCGAGTTATATTCTAATGTCTTCATATTTTTCTTGTTTTTTAAATGAATAAATGTTGTTTTTTCGACCGGTTGATGCTGCTAAGGTATAACATGAAATATGGGGTTTGCAAGTATTTAACTAAGAAAATATTTATTTTCTTCTGAAACGAAAAACAAGCTTTCCTATGCTGATATATCGTTACTTTGTCGTATCTTTAGTGCTTGTTTAGGAAAAGCCGACTGGAGTTGTCCGGTTGGCTGACAATAGTTGACTGAACAGCCGATTCCAGTCGTCCGAATAGCCGATTAAAGTTGTCCTATGATGAAATTACACATTTAAATTGATAAGAAGTAATGGCTATTGTGTTTGATTGGTATGAAAATCCTAATGCTTCTTCGGAAGAAGAAGCAGCGTTGCACCCGCGTATCTTTATGAATGGAAAGGTGGATACGGATACTCTTTGTTACAAGATTCATGACTACAGTTCGTTGACTGTGGGCGATGTAAAGAATGTGCTTGATAACTTATCGAAGATTCTCGGCGAGTCGTTGCGAGAGGGAAAAGAAGTACATATCGAGGGGATCGGCTATTTTTATCCCACTTTGGCTGCTACGGGGAAAGTGACTCGTAGCACTCCGCATAAGACTAATAAGGTGGCTTTCAAAACTGTCCGATTTCGCCCTGACAGTAATCTGAAAGGACATTTTGTGGGTGTCCGCGCCAATCAGTCCAAGTATGTCCGTCATTCGGAGAAGGTGTCAGAGGTGGAGATTGATATGCTGTTGAAAGAATATTTTGCCGAACATCAGATGATGACCCGCCGTGATTTTCAGGAAGTGTGTGGTTTGGCACGTACTACGGCCAAAACGCATTTGGTACGTTTGCGTGGAGAAGGAAAACTAGTGAATATCGGTTTGCGCAATCAGCCGATGTATGTGCCTGCTCCCGGTTATTATGGCGTATCCAGAGATGCGGCACATCCTTCACGGTAATGACTGTGAAGGATGTGAAGAAGCATATTTCTTTGAGTAATCACACGAAATGGTTGATAGCTTGAGACTTATCCTCATGTGAAGAGAATGAAAGAAAAGAAGCAGATCTTATTTCGCTATGTATTTTTTCATTCCTTCCGTGTAGAAAGTATTGAACTCTCCGTTTTCTCCGCTATAAATAAAGTAGGCGTCAATCTCCGGGTTCGCTTTGCAGAAGGCTTCCGCTTCTTCCAGTCCCATCACCATGAAGGCGGTAGCTAGGGCGTCGGCAGTCATACAGTCTTTAGCGATTACGGTGGAAGACAAGATGCTGTGCTGTACCGGATAACCCGTTCTCGGGTCGATGGTATGAGCATATTTCTTTCCGTCTTTGTAATAATAGTTGCGGTAATTTCCTGAAGTTGCCAAGCCTAAATCCGAAATTTCAAGTATTGTTTGTAAGTCTTGGTTTACGGCCAGTGAATCGTCGACGGGCTTATTGATTCCGATGCGCCATAAGCCTTTGGAGGGGTTTTTGCCTTTCACAACCACCTCACCGCCTATATCTACCATATAGCTTTTTATGCCTTTACGGTCGAGCAGTTGCGCAACTACGTCTACTGAATACCCTTTAGCAACGGCACTACAACTTAGCATGGTACGGGAATCCTGCTTAATGACTTTGCCGTTGTCCATTTTCACCTTTTCATATCCGGTGATTTGCAACAGGCTATCTATCATGATTGAATCAGGAAAAGTGCCTTTTTTGAAACCGAATCCCCAAGCATTGGCAAGGGGGGCTACTGTGATGTCGAAAGCACCGTTTGTCTCGTGGGAAATTTCCATCGAACGGTTGAAACACTTCTGAAAGAAACTATCGGTAACTAATTCTTCGTTGCGGTTGACGCGACTGATAACTGAACTGTCGTTAAATGGAGACAGAGATTGATCGAAGCGTTTCAGTTCAGCTTCTATTTCCGGTTTTAAATCACCGTCATATTGGTAAGTAATCTTGTATACCGTCCCAAATACCAAACCTTTGACACTGTAATAGCCAGCTTGTTGATTATGCCTGACTAATATCCAGATGGTTGCCAAAATCAGGAAAGCCAGCCAAAGGAAACTTTTCTTTGTTTTCATACGCTCTTCTTTTTGATGAGAAAACTCATTTTATTGGAGAAATAAATGTTCAATTAATATCTTTAATCCGATGATGACCAGAATGATACCTCCCCATAACTCTGCTTTCAGTTTTCGGGCGATACCACAGCCGCATTGGATACCAAAGACCAACCCGATGAGTGACATGACGAAGGAAACAAGTCCGATGATAAGGATAGGGGACAGGATTTCATTATAATTTTGCACTCCTAAAAAGGCAAACGAAATACCGACTGCCAGCGCGTCGATGCTTGTTGCGATGGCCATAGTGAATACCACTTTCAGACTGGTCGGGTTGAATAGCTGGCAGCACTCTTCTTCTTTGAAAGATTCCCAAATCATTCTGCCGCCAAGGAAGGCAAGAATGGCAAAGGCAATCCAATGGTCTATACTTTCTATGAAATGGCTGAAGCTTTTGGCGAACATCCATCCGATAAAAGGCATGATTGCTTGAAAAAGTCCGAATGTAAAAGCCATGATTAGCATGGGCTTCCATCGGGTACGCTTCAAAATGATACCGCTTGCAATGGAGACAGCGAAACAATCCATCGCCAGACCTATTGCAAGCAACCAAATCTCTAGTCCTGTCATTATATTCTAAAGAGGCAATTTGTAAATAAGGGAATAAGTGATTCCCATATTGTTTGATTTAAATTTTCCGTAGCCGGGCACGTACCATGGATTTCCATATTCTCCGGTAGATGCTTTGGTTTTGTATTTCATACGTACCGACCACCCCATGTTAAAGTTTTTGTAGATACGTACTTTAACGCCTAAAACAATTTCCAGCCATTGCACGGAGCCTTTCATTCCCAAGTGGCTGAAAGGTACGCTTCCGCCCCAGTAACCATCTCCTAAACTGGGGTTACCTACTGCATCTCCCCAGATGGGATCGTCTGCCGGCATTGTGGAAACGTCATATTTAAATGAACTGAACGCATAGCGAAGTCCTGCATATAAGTAGCTGTTCTTCTCTTTCTTCTTTGCCATGGTGTTGTAATCCACACCGATTCGGAAGAATGGAGCCATTTTGCTTTTATAGTGTATACCTGTTTCATTCCAGGTGTCTGTTCCTCCCATACCAAATTCAAAGGTAGGGATGAATTTGTTTTTAAGATTGACGGCCACACTGACTTCAGAACTCATAAAGTCGCCTCCCAGAAGCTTGCTTCCGATGCCGTATAAATCCACACCGATATACGTACCATTGTAAAGTGGAATGGTATCTATCTCGGCAACCTCTTTCTTTTTCTGATCTCTTTTGGGTGTTTGCGCAGGCCGCTGTTGTTGGGCTAGCAACGGAAGTCCAATGCAAAAGAGCAGGAGCAGACTAATTAGTCGTTTCATCAGGTGTGCGTTCTGGCCGATAATTATAGAATATCTGCAAGTTCTGGATTTCATTTGTATTGGCTTCTTTATTTTGTATATGAAGAGAATCTATTTGGTCCGGTTGTCCATTGCCATACGGAGGAGGAAGGCCGGGTCTTCCTGGTTTGCCAAATTTGGCACTGATGATGTTTTGTTTCATCATATATCCACATTCCATGGATTGGAAATAAGGCGTATTCTGTTGTACAATGTATAATGTGTCAACATCATCTTTTTTACGCTTTGGATCATATCTCAATATGAATACAGTAGAGTCACTTGTATATCGTAGTGGAAGCATTAACGTATGCACATTCTTTTCATTGTTCAGAATGATAGAGTCAGTGCCTAATGCTGTGATTGTCAACGAATCGAGCGTGTCTTTTAGTGCAATATTAGGGTTGTCCGGATCGATGGTATATATCGTGCAATACATCATCGGACGTCCTGCTAATGAGCAATCGTTCTCGTCCGAGCACGAGGTATGAATGCTGACAGCACCGCCAACGATTATCAATAGGAGAAAGATACGAATTAAATTCTTCATAGTCAGCTTATTGAATGTGAATCAAATTTTCTTTTCTATCTGATAGTTATTCCGTTCCGGTGCATTGCGGGAGATTAATTCGCCAAGGAATCCGGCTAAGAATAATTGTGTACCTATAATCATTGCCGTCAGTGACAAATAAAAATAGGGAGAGTCGGTCACCAGTCGATAGGGGAGACCGTTGGACATAGCATATAGTTTACTGGCACCTACAATGATGACGGAAATCATTCCGACGAGAAACATCAATGATCCCAGCAGTCCGAAGAAATGCATCGGTTTGATACCGAATCGGGAAAGAAACCAAAGAGAAAGTAAATCCAGATATCCGTTCACGAAACGGTTTAGTCCGAATTTCGTCGTGCCGTATTTACGTGCCTGGTGGTGTACTACCTTTTCACCGATTTTCTTGAATCCGGCGTTCTTTGCCAAGTAAGGGATATAACGGTGCATCTCGCCATAGACTTCGATATGCTTTACAACGTCTTTTCGATACGCTTTTAAGCCGCAGTTGAAGTCGTGCAGGTTTTTGATGCCCGACACTTTGCGGGCGGTCGCATTAAACAACTTGGTCGGCAGGGTCTTCGAAATAGGATCATATCTCTTTTGTTTCCAGCCGGAAACCAAGTCGTAACCGTCCTCGGTAATCATCCGATAGAGTTCGGGAATTTCATCCGGGCTATCTTGTAGGTCAGCATCCATCGTTATGACTACGTCTCCTTCCGCTTCAGCGAATCCACAGTAGAGTGCAGGTGATTTACCATAGTTACGGCGGAATTTGATACCTTTTACATGTTCCGATTGAGCTTTCAGCTTTTCGATCACTTCCCATGAATGGTCGGTACTTCCGTCATTAACGAAAATCACTTCGAATGAGAATCCGTTGGCTTGCATTACCCGTTCTATCCAAGCATAGAGTTCGGGTAGTGACTCTTCTTCATTGAATAATGGGACTACAACTGATATATCCATTGTACGAATTATGATTTATGATTTATAAATTATGATTGAACGGGTCCGTCATTTTCCGGTTTGGCCTTTTTCATTACCATCAATGCGGTAGGGATGGCCAGGATACTTCCCCAGAATACATCCCATGACAATAACTGCATGGTGATATTGATAGAAGTAAGTGAACGGGCGGTATCTATCGTTTCTTTTATAACTTCTTTGTTTTCTATCAAAGCCGGAGTGTTGGCCATCAACTCGTCCCATAGCTGGATATAAGAGTTGACGATAAAACCGTGATCGATGAACTGGAAATAGGCGTAGTGGGCCACGGCTACCAATAGGGAAGCAAACATATACATAAATATAGTGAAGAGCATGGCATGCGAAAATTGGATACTCCCCCCGCAAATCTTATCCCGATACATTTTCGCGTAGTGATATCCGATGAAAGGTACGGATAATGTCAGGATTACAAATAAAAGCGAAAGGAAAGGTATGTGGAATCCCAGCGGAAATAATATGAACTTCAATATCCAGTAGATTCCCATGTACGTGCCAAAATGCATGGCATATTTTTGTAAATAGCTTCTGTTCTCTGTCATCTTCATTTATAAATTGCGCACAAAGGTACAAATAATATCGGTTGGTAGGGGAAATCTGGTTGTTAAAGTTAATAAAGCAGGGGAAGTTGCTGTCTGAATATTTTTTTGCGATTTTAATTGCTTGAAACGTAGCTTGTTAGTATTTTATTCGTAAAAAAGTTATCTGCAGCTATTGCAGAATACATAAAAATGTCTACCTTTGCAACCGCAAAACGGGTAAGTCCTATACGGCCAGCTCCCTTCGAATCCTCCAGGGCTTGATCGCAGCAA